>Ga0129297_10000035_pt1 | contig 65895 bp, 61 predicted proteins | sample I18A1metaG_FD_94708 | JGI IMG/M metagenome (GOLD analysis project Ga0129297, IMG submission 94708) | Lake sediment bacterial and archeal communities from Gulf of Boni, Indonesia to study Microbial Dark Matter (Phase II) - ​I18A1 metaG | ecosystem: Environmental > Aquatic > Freshwater > Lake >... | reverse complement strand
TCCTTCAGGAGGGCACGGCGGTACTGGTAGGGATCCTTGCCGGCGGCGCGGGCGAGCTCGTCGAGCATGCTCTCCACGACGAAGGCGGTGTGGGAGTGCCCCACGGAGCGCCACCAGAGGACCGGCACGGCGTTCTTCGGGCTGTGGAGCTCCACCTGCAGGTTGGGGATGGCGTAGGGGGTGTTGGCGGCCCCCTCCACGGAGGTGTCGTCGATGCCGTCCTTGACCATGGCCGACTCGAAGGGGGTGCCGGCGATGATGGACTGGCCGACGATGCGGTGCTGCCAGGCCAGGGGCATCCCCTCCTTGTCCAGGCAGGCCGCGACCCGGTCATGCCACATGGGGCGGTAGTAGCCGGCCCGCATGTCGTCCTCCCGGGTCCGGATCACCTTCACCGGCTGCCCCACCGCCTTGGCCACCTGGGTCGCCTCGATGACGAAGTCGGAACCCGGACAGGCCCGGCGGCCGAAGCCACCGCCGAGGAAGGTCGTCTCGAAGGTCACCTGCTCGGGCTTCAGCCCCGCCACCCGGGCGGCGGCGGCCCGGTCCACGGTCTGGAACTGGCTGCCGGTGCGGATGAGGCAGCTGTCGGCCTTCAGGTCGACGAAGCAGTTGAGGGGCTCCATGGGGGCATGGGCGAGGTAGGGGACCTGGTACTCAACCTCGAAGCGCTTGTCGGCCTTGGCCAGGACCGCCGGGGCATCCCCGTCCCTGCGGGCCACCAGGCCGGGGGTGGCCGCCAGGCGGGCATACTCCTCACCCATGGCGCTGGTCGTGACCCGTGCCCCCTCCCCCTCGTCCCACTCCACCGTGAGGCGTTCGCGCCCCTTGAGCGCCGGCCAGAAACCGTCCGCCACCACCGCGACCCCGGCGTCGACGACCACCACCTGCTTCACCCCCGGGACCGCGAGGGCCTTGGACGGGTCGTGGCTCTTCACCCTGCCGCCGAACACCGGGGGGCGCTCGATGACGGCGGTCAGCATGCCGGGAGCCGTGACATCGATGCCGAAGGTCGCCAGTCCGTTGACCTTGGCCGGGCTGTCCAGGCGGCGCGTCGGCTTGCCGAGCAGCTTTTTCGCACCCGTCTTCAGCTTCGGCTTGGAGGGGACCGGCAGCCTGGCGGCAGCGGCGACGAGTGCGCCGTAGCCGCTCTTCTTCCCTCCGGGGCCGTGCACGACCCCGTTCTCAGCCCGGCACTGGCCGGGGTCGACCCCCCACCTGGCGGCGGCCGCGGCGACCAGCATCTCCCGGGCGGCCGCGCCGGCCAGGGAGAGCCGCTCCCACTCGGAGCGGACGCTGGTGCTCCCGCCGGTGACCATGATCGGTCCGAACTGGGCGTGGTTGTACTCCGGGGCGACCGGCGACGCCCGGAACCCGACCTTTTTCCAGTCGCAGCAGAGCTCTTCGGCCACCAGCATGGGGAGGGCGGTGTAGACCCCCTGCCCCATCTCGGACTTGTTGACGATCACGGTCACGTTACCGCTCGTGTCGATGCGCAGGTAGGCGTTGGGGGCAAACAGGTCGTTACCGGCCGCCAGGGCATCCCTGCCGCCAAGGGGGATGTGGCAGGCCAGGAGCAGGCCGCCGCCGGCCAGGGTGCTGACCCTGATGAACTCCCTGCGACTCATGGTCATCTTCTCGCTCATGGCTTCCTCCCCCCCTTCCCGGCCGCCGCGTGGATGGCGCGGCGGATGCGGCCGTAGGTGCCGCAGCGGCAGATGTTGCCGCTCATGGCGCCGTCGATGTCGGCATCACTGGGATGGGGCTTCTTCGCCAGCAGGGCCACGGCGCTCATGATCTGCCCCGGCTGGCAGTAGCCGCACTGGGAGACCTCCTGGTCCAGCCACGCCTTCTTCACGGGGTGGCCGGCCGGTATCCCCTCGATGGTGACGACCTTTTTGCCGGAAACCTCCCCCAGGTCGGTGCTGCACGACCGTTTCGGCTCCCCGTCGACGAGGACCGTGCAGGCGCCGCAGAGGCCGGCACCGCAGCCGAACTTGGTGCCGACCAGGCGCAGGTGCTCGCGCAGCACCCATAACAGCGGGGTGTCGGGGGGAAGATCCACCGTGTGATACGTACCGTTGACCTGGAAACTGACCATGCTGCCCCTCCTTTTCCGGCCCCCCCTGACGCGGGGCGACCACCGGGCAAGATTAGCGTTTGCACACATTATGGTAGTGTAGCAGGAAATTTTTGTGTCGCATCTCCGGACAGTTCTACCTCGGTCGTCCCAGGGGGTCCCGTCCCCGGCCGCTCTCCCGTGACTCGGGGGGGAGGACCAGGTCGAACCGGGCCTTCTTCGCCCCCTTCAGGGGGTAGTGCTTCGTGATGACGCCATCGAACCCCCGGGCATCGACGACGAAATGGATGTGGGCTTTCCCGCCGCCGTAGGGGGGCGGATAGCTGGTGGTGAGGCGGTAGCGCCCCTTCCGGTCGGAATGGAGGGTCGCCCGGTGGGCATCGTCGTACTGGCCGTCCGGTCCCACCTGCCAGACCTCGATCCGGGCATTGGCGATGGGGGAGCAGTCACGGGCCGAGCGGACCGTGCCGGACAGTTCGTAGCCGTGGCCGATGGTGCTGCGCACCGGCGCGCCTGGGCGGTAAAAGGGGCCGATCTCGTCCCATGGGGTTGGAGCGCATCTGAAATTTTCCGCACCCATAGCGGATACGACACCCAGCTGAAACAGGAGTAGACATAAGGTAACCGTAACCGGATAGCGGCAGATGAAAGCCAGCGGCGCTCTCATTGTCCCCCCTTGCCGACGATCGCAAAGATGGCGGAGGGCATGTCGCTAAGAAGATGGTGCTCTGTTTTGTCCACGAAAACCTCCGGCTTTACCCCATACGCAGACGGCACTTCATCGTGCCTGAAGTGCCGTCCTTGTTACTGAAGTTTATCAACAATCGGCGCTTTTCCAAGTACCGGCCGTTACGATCTGCGCCCCGTGCAGCCACACCCGTCGCCACCATCACGCGCCACTCCCCCTTCTTGAACTCGGCCAGGGTGCGCGTCCTGACCGACTGGCTCTTGCTGCTGCGATTACAGTGGCGACCTGCCGATGACCCGCACCTTGGGGCCGTGTTTCAGGCGGGTGAATTCGCCGCTGTCCTCAGCGGAGCCGATGGCCCATTCATAGAGGGTGCGGGAGTCCTGGAGCTTGGGATCGCGGGAGTAGCGGTAGAATTTTTGCTGCATCTCTTCGTCATACAGGCCGACGCAGCCGTGGGATCCGGGGAATCCGGGCAGGTCGCGGCCATGAATCCAGAAGGCAACCCCGGCCTGGTTGACGAAAAAACGGAGCCCGTAGTGCATGGGGTACGGGATCAGGGTCTTTTCGATCTTGTAGAGCGTCGATTCGTGGCGGCGGTTGAACGCGGTGACCTGGAAATCGCCGACCGGGGTCCGGTTCTTGCGGTTGCCGGAGGCAATGGGGAAAGAGAAAACCAGTTCACCGAATTCGTAGGCGCCGAGGAACTGTTCGGACAGGTCCACCAGGATGAACTTCTCATCCATGGCAGCATCGGGGTAACTCTCGGGGAGAGGGGAAAACCCGGCGATATCGTCCAGGTTGCGGGGGACCTTGATGGAAACGCCGGCATTGAGGTGACGCCGGTCGATACGGTTGAACCGGAGTATGTCCAGCCAGCGGTCACCGAACAGCTGCTCGACGGTCTCCCGGCTCCTGATCATGCGGCAGTCCCAGGGAGTGGCCAGATCGCTTGGGTGGGGGATTTTGCAGAGATTGTAGATCTTCCGCGTTTCTCCCCGTGCCGACTGCGGCATCGCGGTTACGAGCAGCATGAGCAGCGGGAGAAGGCGAAAGATCCCCATGATCATCCCCAGGTTCTGAATTTCCCCGAATCGATATGGACAAAACCGGCGCCGGGATAGTAGCCGACCCCGCCCAACCGCAGGGCCACTGCCGTGCTCCTGACGGAGTGCAGGTCGATTCCCGGGATGGCGATGTCGATCGCCTTGCCGACAAGGTGGAGGCTGTGCTTTGCCACATGGCGGCCATTGCTCGACAGGAGCGAGTTATAGGCAGGGGAGCGGTAGCCGGAGATGACGTGGATCTCATTCCCCCCACCCAACCGGTTGTCAACCAGGTTGAGGTATTCGAGCGTTTTGACATCCATGACGGTCTGCTGGTTGGTGAAGTGACAGCGCAGTATCCAGTTTACCTCATTCAGTGCGTCAATGTCGTAGCTGCCGTCAGATTTCCTGAAGGTTACGGAGAGCCGTTCCTGGGTGTGGGTGTTGTAGAGTGAAAGCGATCCCTTTTCGGTGAGCAGCGCTTTCGCGAATGACGTTCCGCCCGTGCCGAGGGCAAGCGCACCTGCCAGTGCGGTTTGAAGAAACGTCCGTCTGGTGAAATTTTTCGTAAACAAGGTTCATCCCCCGTCTCCTTAAATTCCCCCTGTCATTCCATTGAAAAAGAAAGCTTTTTGTAGCAGGCAAACGGTTAAGGTGTCAACCAAATTACCTTTAATTTTCGGGGTGATACGGCCCACACCCAGGGGCTGGACCAGTTCCGTATTGACACTAATTAACCATCGTCTTAATGTGGGCTCTACAAAATTCCGGGGTGCCGGATGGCTTATCTTATGATTCGTGGAGAACAGTGATGAATAACCAGGAAGCGGCAGACGGAGCGGAAAAGGAATTTTCCCTGGGGAAGGCGGCGCTCGAGAGGGAGGACACCCTGGTGGCCCTTACTCACCTTGAGCGGGCGCTGCGACAGCAGAACACTCCCGGCTGGTATTCCTACCTCGGCTACTGCATTGCCAAGGAACGAGGCCAGTTCCGCAAAGGGGTGGAGTTCTGCCAGCGCTCGCTGACGGAGGAGCCAGACCATCCCGGACACTATTACAATTTGGGGCGGGTGCACCTGGCCAGCGGCGACAAAGTCGAGGCGCTGCGGGTGCTGCGGGAGGGGATGGCCAAGGGTGGCAGCCCCGAGATTGGCCGGTTGCTGGAAGGACTCGGCCAGCGCAGCCCTTTGCTCTTCCCGTCCCTGTCACGAACACACCCGCTCAACAGGTACCTGGGGCTGCTGCTGAAACGCCTGGGGTTGCGTTAAGCTGTCCAATGTTGAGACAATCCGGGAAGTTCAGCGGATGAATATCGGCGCTGTTCCTCCGAGGCACCGGTCACTCGGGGTGGTCCCCATGCCTCGCCTCGCAGTCGGCGATCCTGGCCTTCAGCTCCTTCTCCCGCTGCCACCGGGCGGTCACGTCCCGCATCACCGCGCCGCACCCCCACATGGCACCGCTGTCGTCCCGCAGCAGCACCATGCTGAATTCGAGGGAGACCCGGCTCCCGTCCTTTGCCACCCCCGGTGAGGTGAGCAGTCCGGTCTTGTACTTCGTCTCGCCACTGGCCATGACCCGGTTGTACCCTTCCCAGTGCCTGCCACGCAGGTTCTCCGGAATGATCAGGTCAAGTGACTGGCCGATTGCCTCGGCCGCCGCGTAGCCGAAGATCAGCTCCGCCCCCCGGTTCCAGTAACGGATGATGCCGCGTGCATCCGCCGCCATCACGGCGTCGGGCACGTCCTGAACCAGCTGCATGACGATGTTATCCATGGTTTCCTCTCTTCCCGGGGCATCGGTCGCACCAGCGTGCTAAGGGAAATGTACCAGCAAATCGACAAATGCCAACCGGGGGAGCTGCCGAATTCTCATTGCATTGAAATAGTTAGCATGCTATTTATTTTCAATGGACATTTTCTCCGCGCCCATCGACCGCAGCACCATCATCTTTCGCCTCGCCCGCCTGGTCAGGCGCTGGCGCCAGGTCCTGGACACAGAGTTCCAGTCCGTCGGCCTGACCGACGCCACCTGGCGCCCCCTGCTGCACCTCCACTTTCTCGGCAACGGCATCAGGCAGAAGGACCTGGCGGCATCCGTCGGCATCGAAGGCCCCTCCCTGGTCCGTCTCCTCGACACGCTGGTCATCAAGGGGCTGATCGTGCGGACGGAAGACAGCACGGACCGCCGCGCCAAACTCCTCGCCCTGACCCCCGCGGGGAGCGAGGCCGTCGAGAGGATCAGGGAGACGGTCAGGAGGGTGGAAAACCAGCTCCTCGCCCCCCTGAGCGACGGGGAGATCGAAGGGGTCGCCGCAACGATCCTTCGCCTGGAAGCGACCGTCGGCGACCTGCGCCAGCGGAGCAGGGGCTGAGGGGGGAACCGATGCCCTACCTGAGATTCAGCGGGTTTGACGAGGAGACCCTGCGCGACCGCTTGCCGGAGATCGCCACGCTCTTTGCCCGCGTTGCCGCCGTCCCCCGGGAAATCGTCAAGATCGAACTGCTCCGCATCGAACGGCTGACCGACACCCCCCGGTCCCTGGAAATCCTCATGTTCCCCCGGAGCCAGGAAAAGCACGACGCCATCGCTGCAGCCCTCCATGGCCTGCTCGGCACATTCGGCTACGGGGAGACCCACATCTTTTTCCTGCACCTCTCCCCGGCACTCTACTACAAGGGGGGGCTGCCGCTCCACACGGTGAGCTGGCTGACCGACAGCCGCGACACGGGACCATCACCATGACGACGGACCACCACGCCACCGGCCGCCTGCTCCTGACCGCCTGCATCATCAGCTTCGCGACCTTCCTCGGCTCATACATGAGAATCCCCATCGTGCCCCTGTTCGCCACCTCCCTCGGTGCCGACACGGTGCAGGTGGGGCTGATCAACGGCGGATTCATGCTGATGGCAGGAGGGCTCTCCATACCGTCGGGGCTCCTTTCCGACCGCCTGGGACGTCGCATCCCGATCCTTGGGGCAATGCTCCTCCTGGCCGGCTCCTCCCTCCTGCTCTACTGGAGCCGGACCCCCCTGCAGATGGGGATCATCTACCTCCTCTTCGGCATCGGGCTGTCGGCCTTCTCCCCCACCCTCATGTCCTACGTGGCCGACATCACCCCCCCGGAACTGCTGGGACGGGCCTATGGCTGGTACACCATGGCGCTGTACGGCGGCATGACCATCGGCCCGGCAGTGGGGGGCTTCTGCGGCACGACCTGGGGACTGCGCCCCGTGTTCCTCATCGCGGGAGGGGTGATCTGCGCCATGTTCTTCGTTGCCCTGCTCCTCCTCTCCCACCCGCCGATCCACCAGAGGACCGGGCCCCCCCCCGTCATCCTGCCGGCCCTGAAAAGCCTTCTGGGCAACCGCAGGCTGGTCGCCTGCCTCGTCGCCACCGTTGGAGGGTGCCTGGGGTTCGGCATGTTCGTCACCTTCATGCCCCTCTACATCCGGAGCCAGCGTCTGTCCACGGGGGGAGTGGGGATCGTCTTCGCGGCACAGGCACTCTCCAATGCCCTGTCGCGCATCCCCGTGGGCCGGCTGTACGACCGGATCGAGGACCGGCGCGTCTTTGTCGGCGGCGGTCTCGGATTGTTCGGCCTGGCCCTGGCAGGGTTCGCCCTCTGCCGGGGTCTCCCTGCCCTGACGGCGGCCGCCGTCGTGATGGGACTCGGCATGGGCACGGCCTTCACGGTGATCTGCGCGCTGATCGTGGAGGCGGTGCCGCGCAGTTCGCGCGGACTCGCCATGGGGTGCTACAACACCAGCATCTACGCCGGCATGATGGTGAGCTCGGCCGGGATGGGGGGGGTCATCAGGAGCGCCGGATACGGCACCGGTTTCGTGCTGAGCGGTGCCGCGGTGGTGACGGTGCTCCTCCTGTTCCTCGCCACGTACCCACGCCACCGGGCCGCCCCGGACGAGGCATGACGGCAGCGCAGCTCCGTCAGCGGCGGGCGGGTGGAGGAGCTGGGAAAACCGGGCGGATCATGGCCCTGCAGAGGTTGCGCAGCAGGCGGTAGGAGATCCCCCAGAGGGGGCGATGGATGCCGTTACCCAGTGATACCGCCGGGAAACGCCGGGCTCTTCCCCGGAAGAGCAGGTCGACATGGGTACGGCGCTCCGGATCAGCGAGTGCCCGCAGGGGGAACCAGAACGCCCGGGCGACTTCGCGGCGATCCGGGTGCAGGTCGGGGGGCTGCCCGACCCCGTAGACGAAACAGGAGACGACCATCGCCAGCCCGCCGGGGGCGATGTCGCCGAGTCTCCCCAGGTAACGGGCGGCGGAGAGGTCCAGGCCGAGCTCTTCACGGGTCTCCCGCTCCGCCGTCTCCCTCGCCCCCCTGTCCCGCTCCTCGGCACGCCCCCCCGGGAACCCGACGTGGCCCGACCAGAGATCGTCGTCGTTGAGCGCGCGCTCGATGAACAGCACCTCCAGCCCGGCCCCTGTCTCCGCCAGGACCACGGCAACCGCGGCGTGGGCACGGCTCCACGGCTCGATGGTCCGCACACCCCGGCTCCCCAGTGCCGCTTGTATATCGTTCAGCAGTTCCATGGGGTCTGTCCTGCTCTCCTGCCGGCATCCGGAACGGACGAGGGGGGCACGCTCCCCTCGTCCACCTTCCCTTATTTCGCCTTGATCATCTCGATTTCCAGGGTGATCGTAATCTCGTCACCCACCAGCACCCCGCCGGTTTCCAACGCCTTGTTCCAGGTCAGGCCGAAATCCTTCCGGTCGATCTTGGCCGTGGCCGTCGTACCGCGCCGGATGTTGCCCCAGGGGTCCTTGCTCTCCCTGGAGAGGGGCTCCACGTTGAGGACCACCGGGCGGGTGACGCCGTGCAGGGTCAGGTCCCCGGTGACTTTCAGCTTGTCCTTCCCTGCCTTGGCCACTTTTTTTGAGACGAAGGTCATGGTCGGGTATTTCGCCACATCGAAGAAGTCGGCGCTGCGCAGGTGGTCATCCCGTTTCTGGACATTGGTGTTGATCGAGGCCGTATCGATGGTGACATCGACCTTCGACTTGGTTATGTCCTGGTCGTTGATGTCAACGATGCCGTTGTGCTTGTTGAAGGTCCCCTTGACGTTTGAGACCATCAGGTGCTTGACGGTGAACCCCACGCTCGAGTGGTCGGGATCGATGTTCCAGGTGGAGGCGGATGCCCCGAGGGGGAGCGCCAGGAGTGCGAGTACGGCGATGGCTGAGATCAGTCTTTTCATGGTGTTTCTCCTTTTGTGTGGGTGATCGTGCGGCTCTCAACAGTTCAACATTAAACTAATAGGTCAAATTTTTTTCGGTCAGTCCCCTCCCCCCTTCTTCAACCCCAGTTTTTTACAGAGCATTCCCAGTTGTGCCAGTTCCCCTTCCGACAGCGTCCCCATCTCCGCGACGATTGCCGCTTCGACAGCGGCGAAGACCCTGTCGATCAGGGCGGAGCCGGCAGGGGTGAGATAGACGGTCAGGTAGCGCCGGTCCTCGCTGTCCCGCTCGCGCCGCACCAGGCCCCGCTTCTCCAGGTTGTCGATCACCATGGTGATGTTGCCGGAGCTCTTCAGGATCTTGGCGGCGATATCCCGCTGGCAGAGGGGCCCCTTGTGCAGCAGGGACTCCAGCACGCCGAACTGGCTGATGGTCAGGCCGGCGGCGGTCATCGGCTGGCTGGTCCGGGAGGTGACCGACTCCGCAGCCCGCATGAGCTTGGTGTAGCTGTTCAGGGGGAGAGAGGTCGGTGTTTTCGTGGTTTTCATGGTGTGCCCCATGTAATTCGATATCATATGATTTAATGTTAAACTATACCCTGCAGACGACAAGGTCAAGCACTATTTTGCCTGGACCGTTACCAACGCTCCTCTAGGCCGCGCCTGCCGGGCCGGCGCAGGGCGCGGGGCGGTGCAGGGGTCCCCACCACCCCTCCCTGCCCGGCTTACGCCATCGTGCCGATCGCCGTGCGGAAGCGAGCCAGGGAGAGGGTGAACAGAGCGGCGCCGATCAGGACCAGGGCGAGGAACTGGGGCCAGACGACGTCGAACCCGGCGCCGCGGAAGAGGATGGCCTGGGCGAGCTTGACGAAATGAGTGTCCGGCGCCGCCAGCATGACGAACTGGATGAACCGGGGCATGCTTTCCCGGGGTGTGACGCTGCCGGAGAGGATCTGCAGTGGCATCAGCACCAGCATCATCAGGATGCCGAACTGGGGCATGGAGCGGGCGACGGTGCCGAGGAAGATCCCGAGGGAGGTGGTGGCAAAGAGGTGCAGCGCCGTTCCGACCAGGAACAGGAGGATCGAACCCTCGATCGGCACGCCGAGCGCCCCTTGCACGACGATGAGCAGGGAACAGGTCGACGCCAGCAGGACGACCAGTGCCATGGCGCCGACCTTGCTCACCATGATCTCGAGGGGGGTCACCGGCATCGCCAGAAGGTGCTCCACGGTGCCGTGCTCCCGTTCACGGATCAGCGCGGCCCCCGTGAGGACGATGGCGAGCATGGTGATGTGGCTGACAAGTTCCATCGCCCCGCCGAACCAGGACTTGTTGAGCTGCGGGTTGAAGCGGGCCCGCAGGGCCAGGTCGACCCTGGGGGAGGAGCTGGCGCGGTAGCCCTGGAGAAAGGCGCTCACCTCACCCATGATGATCGACTGGAGGTAGCCGCTGCCGGTAAAGGCCTGGCTCATGCGCGTGGCGTCCACATTGAGCTGGATGGCGGGAGTGCGGCCGGCCAGGACGTCGCGCTGGAACCCGGGGGGGATGTCGAGGGCGAAGGTGTCGAGCCCGGCATCCATCCGGCTGTCCATCTCCTTCTGGGTAATCAGCACCGGCGGCATGAAGTAGGGGGGGTAGAGGGCGTCCACGATCCGGGCCGAGAGTTGGGAGCGGTCCTCGTCGACGATGGCGATGGGCGCCTTGTGCAAGGTTTCGGGCATGACCGTGGCGGCCGCATAGATGGAGACGCTGAAGGCGTAGACGATCAGGACGAGCATCACCGGGTCGCGCCAAAGGCTCCGGAGTTCCTTGATGCCGAGATGGAGGACGTTGGCGGGCCGCATCCTAGCGCTCCTGCTTCCTCAGGAGGACGACCCCGAGGATGGTCAGCACCGGGACGGCCAGCAGCAGAGGGACGAACGCGGCGTTGAGATCCGCGAGGCCGAGCCCCTTGGAAAAGGTGCCGCGGCTGATGGTGAGGAAGTGGGTGGTCGGGTAGATCCGGCCGATGACGGCACCGATCCCCTCCAGGGAGGTGACCGGGTCGTGCATGCCGGAGAACTCCACCGCCGGAAGGATAGTCAGCACGGCGGTCCCGAAGAGGGCAGCCACCTGGCTGCGGGTGAAGGACGAGATCACCAGGCCAAGGGAGGTGGCGGCGATGACGTAGAGCAGGGCGGCCGCCGTCAGCACCCCGAAGCTCCCCTTGACCGGCATCCCGAAGAGGGTCACCGCCATCAGGGCAAGCATGACGTAATTGCCCATCGCCATGCCGATGTAGGGGATCTGCTTGCCGACGAGGAATTCGAGGCGCGTCACCGGGGTGACGTACAGATTGACGATGGAGCCGAGCTCCTTCTCGCGCACCACCGACAGCGCGCTCAGGATCGCCGGGATCATCATCAGCAGGAGCGGGATCACCGCCGGCACCATGGCCGGCAGACTCTTGACGTCGGGGTTGTAGCGGAACCGGGTCTGGATGGTGGCAGGCTCGGCCGCTGTCACCGCGCCCGACGTCCGGCGCGCCAGGCTTGCCAGCCAGTGGGCGTGCATCCCCTGCACGTAGCCGAGCACCGTCTCGGCGCGGGTCGGCATGGCGCCGTCGATCCAGGCGCCGACAACCACCGGGGTGCCGCGGCGCAGGTCGCGGGCAAAGCCCGGCGGGATTTCGATGGCCAGGCTGATCTCGCCGCGACGCAGGCGCCGGTCCAGGTCGGCATCGTCGGCCAGGGGGGGGTGCTGGATGAAGTAGCGCGAACCGGCCAGGTTGAGGACGTAGTCGCGGCTGAGGGTACTCTGGTCCCGGTCGAGGACGGCGAAGGGGAGGTCCTCCACGTCCAGAGTGATGCCGTACCCCATGACCAGCATCAACAGCAGGCTCCCGATGAGGGAGAGCGCGAGGCGGATCGGGTCGCGCCCCAGTTCCAGCCCTTCGCGCCGGGTATAGCTGAGGAGGCGGCGCAGGCTGAAGAATCCGGCATCTGCAGCCGGAGCCCGGCCTGCCGCGCCGGGCGGCATTGCGGCTGCGACCTCGGCCGCGGCTGGTGCCGGACGCGCCTGTGCCTCCTCGGTCGCCTCCTCCAGGTATGTGATGAATGCCTCCTCCAGGGTCGTCACGCCGCACTTTTCCATGAGCGCCGCAGGCGCATCGCTGGCCAGGACCCGACCGGCATGCATGAGAGAGATCCGGTCGCACCGCTCGGCCTCGTTCATAAAGTGGGTGGAGATGAAGATGGTCACCCTGTCCCGGCGCGCCAGGTCGATCATGATCTGCCAGAAGCTGTCCCGCGCCACCGGGTCCACCCCCGAGGTCGGCTCGTCGAGAATCAGCATCTCCGGGCCGTGGATCATGGCCACTGCCAGGGAGAGCCTCTGGCGCCGCCCCAGGGGGAGGGAGGCGGGGAGGCTCTCCATGACATCACCCAGGTCGAAGCGCTCCGCCATCTCCCTGACCCGGCCGGCGATTGCCTCCGGCGGCAGCCGGAAGAGTCGGGCATGGAGTTCGAGGTTCTGCCGCACCGTCAGCTCGCCGTAGAGGGAGAAGGACTGGGACATGTAGCCGACCCGCCGCCGGGTGTCGAGGTCATGGGGAGCCACCGGCCGGCCGAAGAGCCGGGCCTCCCCTTCGCTGGCGGGGAGCAGGCCGGTCAGCATCTTCATGGTAGTGGTCTTGCCGCAGCCGTTGGAACCGACAAAGCCGAAGATCTCGCCCCGCTCGATGCGAAAACTCACCCCATCGACGGCGGTGAAGTCGCCGAATCGCATGGACAGGCCCTCGGCCTCGATGGCCGCCACACCGTCGCCCATGGCGCTTCCGGGCGGAGTGACCACCGGCCGGTAAGCGTCCCGTTGCGCCGGAGGGAGAACGGCAATGAAGGCATCCTCCAGGGTTGTGGTGCCGGTCTTGCGCATCAGCTCGGCCGGCGTGCCGGTGGCGAGGACCTGCCCGGAGTTCATCGCCACCAGCCAGTCGAACTGCGCCGCCTCCTCCATGTAGGCGGTGGCGATGAGGACGCTCATGGAGGGCCGGCCGGCGCGGATGCGGTCGATCAGCTCCCAGAAGCGCCGGCGCGACAGGGGATCGACGCCGGTGGTCGGTTCGTCCAGGATCAACAGGTCGGGGTCGTGGATCAGGGAGCAGCAGAGCCCCAGCTTCTGCTTCATGCCGCCGGAGAGTTTTCCCGCGTGGCGGTCGGCAAACGGCGCCAGGCCGGTGGCATCCAGCAGCTCCGCGATGCGGCGCTCCCGCTCCCGGCGGTCATGACCGAACAGCCTGGCGAAGAAATCCACGTTCTCGAACACCGACAGGGTCGGATAGAGGTTTCTGCCGAGCCCCTGGGGCATGTAGGCGATGCGGGGACAGACGTTCCGACGGTGACGAGGGTCGGCCATGCTCCCCCCCAGCACCTCCACCGTTCCCGATTGGATTTTCCGTGAACCGGCAACAAGGGAGAAGAGGCTGGATTTCCCCACCCCGTCGGGACAGATGACGCCGACCAGGCAGCCGGACGGCAGATCCAGGTCGATCCCATCGAGGGCCAGGGTCCGGCGGTAACGGAGCGTGACCGCGCGCAGCCTGGCAAGCAGTTGCTCCGTGGCCTCCCTATCAGCTGGGGCGGCATCGGCTTTCATTGCGGGAGTTTTACCTGCAGGTGGGCCGGCCACGGTCGTGCGGCATCGAGCCGGACGTAGGCCATGCCGGGCAGGCCGGTCTTGACGCGGGTGATGTGCTTCCTGAGCAGGTCAGCGGGGATCTGGGCCTTGACCCGGAACATCAGTTTCTCCCGCTCGCTGGCGGTCTCGACGGTTTTGGGGGTGAACTGGGCCACGTCGGAGATGAACGAGACCCTGGCGGGAATGACGTACTGGGGGGCGGCATCCAGCACCAGCCGCACCTCCGAGCCGAGGGCGACCTTGCCTGCCGCGGCGGTGGGGAGGAAGAAGGTCATGTAGACGTCGCTCAGGTCGACCAGGCTCACCACCCGGCCGCCGGCCCCGACGACCTCCCCCGTCTGGGCCACCCGGTACTGGACCCGGCCGTCACGGGGGGACCTGAGGGTGCAGTCCCTGATATCGGCCTGGATCTTTTCGGCATTGGCCCTGGCCGCCTTGACCGCCGCTTGTGCCCCGCCGATCTGGGTGCGGACGCTCGCGATGGCCGCCTCGCTGGCGGCGACCTGGGCGCGGGCCGCGTTTACCGCCGCTTCGGCGCTCTGCAGCCGGGTCAACTCGTCCTCGGCCTCCTGCTTCGCGATCGCGCCGCTTTTGACCAGTTCGGCGGAGCGCGCCGCATGCTGGCGCGCCTGTGCCGACTCGGCTTCCCGCTGTCCGAGCAGGGCCAGGGCTGCCGCCTTCTCGCTCTCACGCTGGGCCAGCTGGCTGTAGGTAGTGGCAACCGAGCTCAGGGCCTGCTGCCGCTGCGCCTCGGCCTCGCGCAGCTCGGCTTCCAGCGTCTCGGTGTCCATGACCGCCACGACCTGGCCGGCTGTGACGAACTCCCCCTCGCGGACCAGGATATCCTTCACCCGGCCGGCGCTCTTGGCCGCGATGTCGATCTCGGTCGCCTCAATGCGGCCGTTGCCACCGACGACGTTTGCACCCTCCCGTTCGGCGCCGAATTTCTGCCACAGGACGCCGGCCGTGAGGCACAGGAGCACCAGACCGGCGACCCCCAGCAGATATGTGTTCCGTCGTCCGGTCATCGCTCTCCCCTCAGACGAGCACGCCCCAGCCGCGACATCCCCACTGCAGGGGTATCAATGCCGGGCAAACAGGTGTACCAGGTTGATCGGCCGGTAGAGCGGGGGCTCCTTCACCAGGATGAAGTATGCCGTCAGTAGGGCAAACAGGGCGATGAGCGTGTAAAAGACCAGCCGTGACGTCTGCATGGCATCCTCCTTGACGGGTGTTCCGGTCGGACATGCCGTCGGCCTGGAAGAGGGCTTCCACGGTGACGGTTACCCCGTGCCGGAGCCCAGCGGACCGAAAACTGCCATTAGTAAAATTTTAATATCTGCCGCAGGTAAATCAAGCACCTACCTGCACGGATCCACGATTCTTCGGCCATTGATCCCAGCGGACCGAGGTGCGCACAAACGGCAACGGCCCGCCGGGATCACTCTCCCGGCGGGCCGCTGCCGTTTCCTCTGCCCGGTTGCCGTCACGACGACGGAACCAAGTGTCGCCTTTCCCGCTACTTGACCCCGCCCCCCAGCACCCGGTAGAGCGTCACCTGGTTGGCAAGCCTGGCCAGGCGGACCCCGATGAGGTTCTGCTGGGCGGCGTAGAGGGCCCGCTGGGCATCGAGCACCTGCAGATAACTGTCCACCCCCTTCTCGTACCGTGCCTGGGAGAGCTTGTGGCTCTCGCTGGTGGCATCGGTGAGGGACTGCTGGGCCGCCAGCTGTTCGTCGATGGTCCCACGCTGGGCCAGGCCGTCGGCCACCTCCCGGAAGGCGGTCTGTATCGCCTTCTCGTAACGGGCAACGGCGATGTCCCGGTCGACCTCCGCCACGGTCAGGTTTGCCCTGTTGCTGCCCCCGTCGAAGATGGGGAGCGTGATGCGCGGGGCAAAGCTCCAGGTGAAGGCGTCCCCCTTGAAGAGCCCGGCCAGGTCGTCGCTGCTGAATCCTACCGAAGAGACCAGGGTGATGCGGGGGAAGAATGCCGCCCGTGCCGCACCGATGTTGGCGTTCGCCCCCTTGAGGTCCCCCTCGGCCTGGAGGATGTCGGGGCGGTGGAGGAGGACGTCCGACGGGAGGCCGGGAGCGATATCCTGAAGTGAGGTCAGGCGTGCCGAAAGTGACTGGGGGAGCAGGTCGGCCGGTACGGGCGAACCGACGAGCAGGTTCAGGGCGTTCTCGTCCTGGGCCACCAGGGTGGTGAACCGGGCGATGTCCACCCGTGCGGCATCGACGCTGGTCTGGGCCTGGTTGAGGTCCAGGGCCGAGGAGACACCGGATTCGTAGCGGTTCTTGGTCAGCTTGTACGACTCCTGCTGGTTCGCCAGGGTCTCCCTGGCGAGCCGGAGCCTCTCCCGGTCGGAGGCCAGGGTCAGCCACCCGGTGGCGACCTGGGAGACCAGGCTGATCTGCACGCTCCGCTGTGCCTGCTCCGTGGCGAGATACTGCTCCAGGGCCTGGTCCTTCAGGCTGGCCACCCTGCCGAACAGGTCAAGCTCGTAGGAGCTGACCCCGAGACCGACACTGTACAGGTCGGAGGTCTTGGCAGTGCCCGAGGAGTCGGTGGTCCGCTGGAAGCTGGCGGCGGCATTGGCGTCGACGTGGGGCACCAGGTCGGCGCGCCGGACCTGGTACAGGGCCTGGAAGCGGTCGATGTTGAGGGCGGCGATCTTCAGGTCGCGGTTGTTCTTCAAGGCCAGTTCGATCAGCTTCTGCAGCTGGCCGTCGATGAAGAATTCCCGCCAGGGGATTTCGGCCACCGGCTTCGGGGCAGGCCTGGAGGGTTCCTCTTTGTAGGAGGGACCGGCCGGCCACGCAGCCGGCACCGGCGCGGGGGGCTGGGTGTATTTCGGCGCCATGGTGGAGCAGCCGGCCAGCAGTATGGATGCTCCCAGGGGGAGACAGAGGGCGATGGTTCTGGGATTCATGTCAATGCACCTCCGTGTCGATGGCGGCAGCAGGTTGCGCGGAAGGCTTTTTCCTGGCAAAGAGTCGCGAGACCATGACGAAGAAGAACGGGATGAAGATCAGGTCGATAAAGGTGGCCGAGAGGAGCCCCCCCGTGACGGCGGTACCGATGGCGTTCTGGGCGGAGGCCCCTGCCCCCTTGGTGAGGGCCAGGGGGAGCGTCCCGAAGAAGAAGGCCAGCGAGGTCATGATGACCGGCCTGAGCCTGATCTTCACCGCTGCCAGCGTCGCATCGACCAGTTCATGTCCGTGATGGAGCTGGTCCTTGATGAACTGGATGATCAGGATGGCGTTCTTCGTGGAAAGACCCACGGTGGTGAGCAGACCGATCTGCAGGTAGACGTCGTTGGGGAACATCCGGAGCTTGACGGCCGTCACCGCCCCCACCAGGCCGAGGGGGAGCATGAGCAGGTTGACGAAGGGGATGGTCCAGCTTTCGTACAGGGCGGCCACCGCGAGGAACACCACCAGGAGCGAGATGGCGTAGAGGGCCGGTGCCTGGGCTCCGGCATTCTTCTCCTCATAGGAGAGGCCGGTCCATTCGTAGCCGATGCCCGCCGGGAGCTGGGCCGCCATCTTCTCCACCTCGGCCATGGCCTCGCCGGTACTGACCCCCGGCGCGGCCTGTCCCAGGATCTCCACCGACGGGATCCCGTTGTAACGCTCCAGGCGGGGGGAGCCGTACTGCCAGCGGGCGGTGGCGAAGGCGGAGAACGGCACCATCTCCCCCTTATTGTTGCGGACGTACCATGTATTGATATCATCGGGCAGCATCCGGTACCTGGCGTCGGACTGGAGGTAGACCTTCTTCACCCGGCCGTTCTGGATGAAGTCGTTCACGTAGGAGCTCCCCCAGGCGGTGGAGAGGATGCTGTTCACGTCGCTCAGGGAGACCCCAAGGGCGCCGGCCCGGACATCGTCGATGTCGAGCTTGAACTGGGGCGAGTCGTCCTGGCCGTTGGGACGTACCGCGACCAGTTTCGGGTTTTTCATGGCCATCCCCAGCAGCTGGTTGCGCGCCTCCATCAGCTTTTCATGCCCCAGACCACCACGGTCCTGCAGCTGGAAGTCGAAGCCGTTCGCCACCCCAAGCTCCAGTACCGCCGGCGGGGAGAAGGCGAAGGCGAGACCGTCACGGATCTGGGAGAATGCCTTCATGGCGCGGCCGGCAACCGCCTGCGCCTTCAGGTCAGGACTCTTGCGCATATCCCAGTGCTTCAGCTTCACGAAGGCAAGCCCCATGTTCTGGCCGCGGCCGGCAAAGCTGAAGCCCGCCACGGTGATGACCCCCTCCACCGTCTTCTTCTCCTTCTCAAGGAAATGCCCCTCCAGCTGCCGGATGACCTGGATGGTCCGCTCCTGGGTGGCCCCTGCCGGGAGCTGGACCTGGCAGATGATGAACCCCTGGTCCTCGTCGGGGAGGAACGACGTGGGGAGGTGGAGGAAAAACCAGGCCATGGCGGCGACGATGCAGCCGTACAGCACCAGGTAGCGGACCGGCTTGCCGAAGGAACGGCCGACGATCCCCTCGTACTTGTCCCGGCAGAACTCGAACACCGCGTTGAAACGGCGGAAGAACCAGCCGAGACGGCTCCCCTCGCCCGCATGGTGACCCTTTTCCACCGGCTTGAGGATGGTTGCGCAGAGGGCCGGCGTGAGGATCTGGGCCACCAGCACGGAGAGGATCATGGCGGCGATGATGGTGATGGAGAACTGGCGGTAGATGACGCCGGTGGAGCCGCCGAAAAAGGCCATGGGGATGAAGACCGCCGAAAGGACGGTGGCGATCCCCCAGAGGGCGCTGGTGATCTGCCCCATGGACTTGACCGTGGCGTCATGGGGGGAGAGCCCCTCCTCGGTCATGATCCTCTCCACGTTCTCAACGACGACGATGGCGTCGTCCACCAGGAGGCCGATGACGATGACCAGGGCAAACATGGTCAGGGTGTTGATGGAGAAGCCGCTGGCGGCCAGAACCCCCATGGTCCCGAGGAGGACGACCGGCACCGCGATCGTCGGGATCAGGGTGGCGCGGAAGTTCTGGAGGAAGAGGAACATGATGATGAAGACGAGGAACACGGCTTCGATCAGGGTATGGACCACCTCCTCGATGGAGATCTTCACGAAGGGGGTGGTGTCGTAGGGGTAGACCACCTTCATCCCCGGCGGCATGTATTTCGACAGTTCGGCCATCTTGGCCTTGACCCGCTCACCCGTGTCCAGGGCATTGGCGCCGGCCGCCAGGCGGATGGCCATCCCCCCCAGGGGCTTACCGTTGTAGTAGGACTGGATCTCGTAGTTTTCCGTGCCGACCCTGGTCTGGGCCACGTCCTTGAGCCGTACCGTGGAGCCGTCGTTGTTGGTCTTCAGGATGATGGCGTCGAACTGGTCCGGGGTCTGGAGGAGTGCCCGGGCGTTGATGGTGGCGTTCAGCTGCTGCCCCTGGTTGGCGGGGACGGCACCGAACTGGCCGGCCGACACCTGGACGTTCTGGGCCTGGAGGGCGGTAATCACCTCGTTGGTGGTCAGGTGGTAATTGTTCAGCTTGGCGGGATCGAGCCAGATGCGCATGGCGTTCTGGGTACCGAAGAGGAGCAGTTCGCCGACCCCCTCGAGACGGCTGACGATGTCCTGGACATTGGACACCATGTAGTCGGTCAGGGCGTTGCGGTCCATGGAACCGTCTTCCGACACCAGGCCGACGATGAGGAGGAAGTTCCTGGTGGACTTGACGACCTGGATCCCCTGGCGCTGGACGATCTGGGGGAGGAGCGGCGTGGCGAGCTGCAGCTTGTTCTGCACCTGCACCTGGGCGATGTTCGGATCGGTCCCCGCCCTGAAGGTCAGGGTGATGGAGACCGCGCCGGCGGAATCACTGGTGGAGGACATGTAGATCAGGTTGTCGATGCCGTTCAGCTTCTGCTCGATCACCTGGGTGACCGTATCCTGCACGGTCTGGGCAGAGGCGCCGGGATACACGGCGTTGATGGCGATCTGGGGCGGCGCGATGGGCGGATACTGGGATACCGGCAGCTTCTTGACCGCCAGGAGTCCCCCCAGCATGACCATGATGGCGATGACCCAGGCAAAGATGGGACGGTTTATGAAAAAACGGGACAACATATCAGGGCTCCTTGTACGCTGCTAACGAGTCCCCCCCCGGGGGGAGAGGGCTGGAGTGTGGAGGAGGAACTCTCTACTTTTGTTTCGCCGGTGCCGCCGCGGGCTGGGCCGCTGCCCCCGGAGTCCCTTCCGCCGGCTTGCTGCCGAAGGGGACCGCCTTCACCTGCGTGCCGGGACGTGCCCTCTGGATCCCTTCGAGGATGACCCGGTCGCCGGGCTTGAGGCCGTCGGTCACCAGCCAGCTGTCGCCGACGGTCCGGTCCGCCTTGATGACCCGGGGTTCGACCTTCTCCTCGGCACCGACGACCATGACCATGGGATTGCCCGCAGGGTTGCGGGTCACCCCACGCTGGGGGACCAGGATCGCCTGGTCCTTCACCCCTTCCTGGACGACCGCCCGGACGAACATTCCCGGCAGCAGGATCTGCTTCGGATTGGGGAAGAGACAGCGGAGTGTCACCGAGCCGGTGCTCGGATCGACGGTCACGTCGGAGAACTTGAGCGTTCCGTCCAGGGGGTAGGCGGCACCGTTTTCCAGGATGAGTTTCACCCTGGCCCGGGCTGAACCGCCACGCTGGAGCTGGCCGCTGGCAAGATTCTGCTGGAGGCGGAGCAGCTCGGCGCTGGACTGGTTGATATCCACGTACATGGAGCCGAGCTGCTGGATGGTGGAAAGGGGAGCCGCCTGGTTGGCCGTCACCAGGGCGCCGTCGGTCACGGCCGACTTGCCGATGCGGCCGGAGATGGGTGCCGTCACCTTGGTGTAGGCAAGGTTGATCCGGGCCGTCTCCACTGCCGCCTTGGCGGACGCCACGTCGGCCTCGGCCTGCTTCAACGCGGCATAGGCATTGTCATAGTCCTGCTGGCTCACGGCCTTGATCTTGACCAGCTCCTTGTAGCGCTCCTCCTTCAACCGGGCGGGTATCAGGTTGGCTTCGGCCCGGGCCTCGGCCGCCTTGGCGCTGGCATAGGCTGCCTGATAGGTCGCCGGGTCGATCTGGTACAGGATCTGCCCCGCCTTGACATCGCTCCCCTCGGTGAACACCCTCTTCTGGATGATCCCGCTCACCTGGGGGCGCACTTCGGCAACCAGTGAGGCGGAGGTGCGGCCGGGGAGTTCCGTGGTAACGGCAACGCTCTGGGGCTGTATCGTTATCACCCCCACTTCGGGAGGACCTGCCGGCGGCTTCTGGCCGGCTGATTTCGACTTGTCGCAACCGGCCAGGAGAAGCCCGGCGGCAAGAGTACCGGTAATGGCAAACAGCGCGGTTCTGGTGATGAATTGCATACGTACCTCTATGATGTGGTGAGTTATCAGCCGACGAGCTGAATGGTTTCGTGGAAAACGTTCCTTCTCCTGCCTAGTTGTCCTTCCTGGTGAACGCGATCACGGCCACCAGGGCCCAGACGAACATCATGGCGAACACAAAAAATTCCATATAAGTCCCCTGCCTGTCTACTCGAAAAGCACGTTTCACGGAGTGAATGCTCATTCCGAATTGGAGCCTGCCGAGAAATACCCTCTCCTAGCGTTTCAACCCGTCCCAGCATGCCTCGATGGTCTTGCCGATCAGGTCGTCATCCAGGGTCAGGAAGCCGAGGATATGGTCCCGCACCACGTACAGGAGCGGCCCGAACGAGAGGGCGGCTAGGACGGGGAACGGGAGGTCCTTGATGACCTGCTGATCGGCACCGTCCTGCAGCAGTTCGCAGAAGAGGTCCCGCCGGTCACGCTCGCCCAGAAGCTTCTCGCGGCGCATGGCAGCTCCGTAGGGTGAATTGAGGAACTGTTCCAGGTAGCGGAAATCGAGGGGGGAGGCGATGAAATAGCGGAGCAGCGCCGTCCAGAGATGCACGAACCTCCCCCTGATCGTATGCTGGGCATCATAACCGTCGAGCAGGTAGGGGTGGATCTTGTCTTCCAGCTCCCGGTACAGATCGGCGATCAGGACATCCTTGTTCTCGAAGTAGCGATAGATCGTGCCCGCCCCCACGCCGGCCCGTTCGGCGATCATCGACATCGGTGCGCCGTGGAAACCGTGCTCGGCGATGAGCTCGAGAGCTGCGCGGACTATTTCGTCACGCTTGTCCGGCTTTGACATGTGCCCGCCTCCCCTGATACAGAATGAACGTTCATTCCAATATCCTTCATTAGCAAGGACGCTGTCAAGAAGAAAATCCGGGGGGACCGTATACCGAAAACGCCTGTCGTGATCGGGCTACCCCCGCCCCCTTACCCTCTTTTCAAGCAGGATGACCGGCATGACCAGGGCACCGACCAGGAGGGCGTCCACCCAGCCCCGGAGGCCGAGGGGCGCCGAACCGAAGAGGCGCTGCAGGGGGGGGAGGTAGATGAAGCAGGCCTGAAGCAGGAGAAGCACGGCGATGCCGGCGAAGACCGACGGGTTGCTCAGTACCCCCTGGGACAGTATCGATCGCCGCAGGGAGCGGCAGTTCAGGAGGTAAAACGACTGGGTGAAGGTGATGCAGGTCACGCAGACCGTCTGCGCCTCGGAGAGCGCGGCCTCATGCATGGCCATGGAGAGTGGCCCGCTGCCGGCAATGCGGAAATACTCCCAGAGGAAGAGTCCGCAGGCGCCGGCTGCCATGAGCAGCGCCACGAGCACCAGGCGGAAGACGAGAAACCGCGAGAACACGGGGGCATTCACCGGTCGCGGCGGAAGACGCATGGCCCCCGGCTCCAGGACCTCGAAGGCAAGGGGGATGGAGAGCGTGACGCTCGCCACCAGGTTGATCCAGAGAGTCTGGGTGGGGGACATGGCCAGGAGCAGCTCGTTGATCCCCTCCACCGGTACCGTCGGGAAAAAGAACATGGCGCCGCTCAGGGTAAGGGCGAGGCCGAGGTTGGTGGGAAGGATGAAGGCCAGGGACTTGATCAGGTTGTCGTAGACCCGTCTCCCCTCCTCCACCGCCGCCGCGATGGAGGCGAAATTGTCGTCCACCAGCACGACCTTGGCGGCATCCCGGGACACATCGGTACCGGTGATCCCCATGGCGACGCCGATATCGGCCCGTTTCAAAGCCGGAGCATCATTCACGCCGTCACCGGTCATGGCCACCACCTGGCCGAGAGACTGGAGTGCCGCGACGATACGGAGCTTGTGCTCCGGGGCGACCCTGGCAATGACACTGGTGGACGCCAGGGCCCGCTGGAGCTCACCGTCGTCCATCCCCCCCAGGTCGCTCCCCCGGAGCGCTCTCTCCCCGGGGTGGAGCAGGCCGAGCTGGCGACCGATCGCCTCGGCGGTCACGGGGTGATCCCCGGTGATCATCTTCACCTCTATGCCGGCGGCCCTGCAGACGCATATCGCATCCATCGCCTCGGTGCGCGGCGGGTCGATCATGCCGAGGAAGCCGCGGAAGGCGAAATCCCGCTCCCTGGCCCCCTGTTCGAGGGGGGCAAGACGATTCCCCTCCCCGCTGGCGCAGGCGATGACCCGCAACCCCTGGCGGGCAAGGGTCTCCATGATCTCCACGAGCCGTTCATGCTCGCCAGGGGAGAGGGCACACTGCTGCAGGACCTTTTCCGGAGCCCCCTTGAGCAGTGTCGTGGTCGTGCCGGCAACAAGGTTGAGCGTCGCCATGAACTTGTTCTCCGACTCGAAGGGGAGCACGTCCAGACGGGTAGTGGCACGGCGGAGCTCTTCCGCGGCGATCCCCGCCTTGGCGGCTGCCACCACGAGGGCCGCTTCCGTCGGATCGCCGGCGATCGACCAGGAGTCCCCGTCGGCATGGAGCGATGCGTCGTTGCACAGGACCGCTATCTCAAGCAGCTCTTTCAGGCCGGCCGGCACGTCATCCAGCCGGGAACCGTCATGCTCCACCTCCCCCACCGGGACGTACCCCACGCCGGCGAAGCGGTACTCCTGGCCGTCAACCCAGGCGACCTGCACCGTCATCTCGTTGCGGGTGAGGGTCCCGGTCTTGTCGCTGCAGATGACCGTTGTCGCCCCCAGGGTCTCGACGGCGGGGAGATGGCGTACCACCGCCCGGCGGTCTGCCATCCGCCGCACCCCCACGGCGAGGGCGATGGTGATCACCGCCGGCAGTCCTTCGGGGATGGCTGCCACCGCCAGGGTGACCGCCACCATCAGCGCCTCGCCCACCGGCGCCTGCTTGATCAGGATACCGAAAGCCACCAGCACCGCCACGACCAGCACGACGGCGATGGTAATCCCCCTGCTGACCTTTGCCAGCTGCCGGGTGAGGGGCGTTTCCAGCCGCTCCGTCCCGCGGAGGAGCAGGCTGATCTTCCCCAGTTCGGTCCTCTCCCCGGTAGCCACCACCACCCCGGCACCGGTACCCTGCAGCACCATGGTGCCGCTGTATGCCATGCTGGAGCGGTCGCCGAGGGGGGAATCCCCAGCCACCGCCGAGGTGGCCTTGGCCACGGGAAAGGACTCCCCGGTAAGCGCAGACTCCTGTACCAGAAAGTTTTTCGTCCTGATCAGACGTACGTCCGCAGGGACCTTGTCCCCGCTCTGCATGGTGACCAGGTCACCGGGGACCAGTTCGGAGGCCGGGGCGACCACCTGCCTGCCGTCGCGCAGGACCAGGGCCGACTCGGGAACCATGGCCGCCAGTGAGGATATGGCCTTGCCGGCACGGAACTCCTGGATGAAGCCGAGCAGAGCGTTGACCCCCACGGCGGCGAACACGACGACCGCATCGGTGTACTTGACGAGGACGAGGGCAAGTGCGCCGGCTGCCAGCAGGAGCCAGCCGATGGGGTTGTTGAACTGGCGCCAGAGCATCAGCCACGGGCTTTCGTCGCCGCTGCCGGGGAGGACGTTGTCACCGTGCAGGTGGCGACGGCGGGCGACCTCCTCTGCGGAGAGCCCGTCCGGTCCGGTCCCGAGCTCAGCGACCACGGTATCGCCCTCCAGGGCGTGCCACTGTTTCGTTTCGTTACCCATGGATACCCGAGTATGTTCCCTGTGAAGGTGGATTCAGGACAGGCTCCTAGATGAGCAGGCGGACGGGGTTTTCCAGGGCAGACCGCAGCTCCTGGAGGAATCCGGCCCCATAGGCGCCGTCCACTGCCCGGTGGTCCGCCGAGAGCGTTACCCTCATGGTCCGTGCCACGACCGGCTCCCCCCTGCGGGGGATGACCGTCTCGCAGACGGCGCCGACGGCGAGCACCGCCACCTGGGGGGGGATGATAAGGGCGGAGAACTGGCTGACCCCCAGGGGGCCGAGGTTGGATACGGAAAAGGTCCCCCCCGCCATCTCGTCGGGAACGAGGGTGCCGCCCCGGGCACGCTCGACAAGGGTGCGGCTCCGGGCCGCGATCTCCTGGAGGGACAGGGTCTCGCACCCCGTGATGACCGGGACGACCAGCCCGTTGTCCACGCTGACCAAGACGCCGAGGTTGATCTCGTCCTGCAGGAGATGTTCCCCGTCGACGAACAGGGCGTTGAGCCCGGGGGAGTGCTGCAGCGAGATGGCTACCCCCTTGAGCACCATGTCGTTCACCGACACGGGGGTGCCGGCAAGCTGCAGCTCGCGCCGCACCTCCTCGGCATTGTCCATCTCGATCTCAACGGTAACCTGGAACTGGGGGATCTCCCGCCACGATGCGGTAACCGTCCTGGCAATGGCCGCGCGCATCCTTGAGTGGGCCTGGGCTTTGCCCGGTCCGCTCCTGACAGCCGTCGCGGCCTGCTCGCCAGCCCCGTCACCTTCCGCGGGTTTCCGGCGCTCCTCCTCTCCTTTCCCGGCGAACCGGGCCAGGTCCTCCAGCAGGACCCTGCCGTCCGGCCCGCTCCCCTCGATGGTGTCCAGGTCGACCCCGAGTTCGCGCGCCCTTCGCCGGACAACGGGGGAAGCTTTTTCCCGCGGGAGCGGGGTCGTTTCGGCTCCCTGCGGCTCTGCAGGAGGTTCGGGGGGGATGGGTGGAGCGGCAACGGCTTCACCCGCGTCGGCCGTTGGGGGGGGGACCGCCGGCGCGGTCGCTTTTTCCCCCGCTTGTCCCATGACCCCGAGGACCGTCCCCACGGGGACGGTTTCACCCGCCCTGACCCTCTGCTCCAGGAGCACGCCGTCCTCGAACGCCTCCAGCCCCATGGTCGCCTTGTCCGTCTCGACCTCGGCGATGATCTCACCCCGGTGGATGCTGTCGCCGACGGCCTTCAGCCAGCTCCCCAGCAGCCCTTCGGTCATGGTATCCGACAGTTTCGGCATGATGATGTTCTTCATCGCGGACCTCAGTATCTGCCGGAGACGACATCACGCACAGCGGTGATGATCGTTTCCGGCCGGGGTATGCAGAGTCTTTCCAGCTGGCGAGAATAGGGCATCGGCACGTCCAGGCCGGCAACCCGTTGCACCGGGGCCAGGAGGGCGTCGAAACATCCCCGGTGGATGCGGTAGGCGATCTCCCCGCCGAGCCCGGCGGTCTCCCAGCACTCCTCCACCACCACCGCCCGGCCGGTCTTGCGGGCTGACGCCACGAACGTCTCCGTGTCGAGGGGCGCAAGGGTGCGCAGGTCGATCACCTCGCAGGAGATCCCCTCCTTCTCCAGGTCGGCAGCGGCCTGCAGCGCCAGGATGCTCATCCGGGCATAGGCGACCAGGGTGACGTCGCGCCCCTCCCGCATGACGGCGGCCCGGCCGAAGGGGACCAGGAACTCCGGGTCTTCCGGCACCTCCCCCTTGCTGTTGTAGAGGAGTTCGTGCTCCAGGAAGATGGTCGGGTTGTTGTCCCTGATGGCCGTCTTCAAAAGCCCCTTGGCATCTGCCGGAGTGGCAGGATAGGCGACCCGCAGGCCGGGGCAGTGCATGAAGTAGGTCTCCAGGCTCTGGGAGTGCTGGGCGGCAAGCTGGCTCCCCCCTCCCCCGGGCATCCGCACCGTCATGGGGATGGTGGTCTGGCCGCCGAACATGGAGCGTGCCTTCGCCATGTGGTTGATGATCTGGTCCATGGCCAGAAGGGCAAAGTTCACCGTCATCAGTTCCGCGACCGGTCTCAGCCCCCCCATGGCCGCTCCGACGGCCACGCCGACGATGGTGTTTTCCGAGATGGGGGTATCCCTGACCCGCTCCTCGCCGAACTCGGCCAGGAGCCCCCGGGTCACCTTGAACGATCCTTCGTAGAGGGCCACGTCCTCCCCCCAGACGACCACCGACGGGTCGTGGCGCATCTCCTCTTTCAGGGCCAGGTTGAGGGCATCGCGATAGGTCATTTCCGGCATGTCAGGTTCCTCTTGTCCGTGTGGTCGTGCCGTGGCAACGGAAGCGCCGGAGCATCGCCCGGTCGGCCGTCCGACCGGCCGGGTCAGGTCACGACGTGATGGATAACAGCGCCTGCGCCAGGAGGATCTTGGCGATCATGGCAACAGGGTAGACCGATGCATAGCCGACGTTCGGCAGGTCATTATCGGTCTGCTCCAGGGCGAAACCGAGAACCGCCGGCTGCGTGAAGAGGCCGGCGACCATGCCGATCAGCAGGCTCATCGGGATGCGCATCAGGCGGTGGCCGACCCAGAGGGTTATCGTTGCGGCGCTGACCGTCAGGAACGCCCCCGCGACCAGCACCGTCAGGCCGCCGCTGTCGGTGAACGTTGAAAGAAACCCGTACCCCGCCCGCGTCCCTATCCCCGCCAGGAAGAAGACGAGCCCTATCTGGCGCAGGGTCATGTTCGCACTGTAGGGGAGTGTCCAGACCAGCCTGCCGGTTCTCCCGACGGTGCCCAGGATAAGGGCGACAATGAGAGGCCCACCTGCGAAACCGAGCCTGAACGTGATGCCGCCCGGGAGGGGAATCGGCACGATACCGAGCAGCAGTCCCAGGGCAAGCCCGAAGCTGAACGTCAGGATATCCACTTCGCTGACGGCACGGTAGGAGTCTCCGAAGAAATCGCTGACCGCCGTCATATTCTCCCGGGGGGCCAGGACCCTGACCCGGTCCCCCAGCTCGAGGGTCATGTCGCCATGGGCAAGGAAATCATCGTCGCCGCGCCGTATCCTCGTGATCATGGCACCATGTCGTTCACTCAGGCGCAGCTCCCTGAGCTTCCGACCCACCACCTCCTGGTTGGAGACAAAGATGCGGCGCGAGTCGAACTCGCTCCGTTCGTACTGGATGTGCTCGGTGCTCTCCCCCCCCAGGAACCGGGTTACCAGGTCCAGGTCTTCAAGGGCTCCGACAACGGCGACCTGGTCACCGGGCTCGAAGCGGGCAGAGGGATTGGCCATCAGGAAATGGCCCTGACGCTTGATCCGTCCGAACATCACGTGCCAGCCATGGCGACTCCTCAATTCCTCGATGGTGCTCGCGAGCGATTCCCGGCTGGTAACCAGGACGGTCCGGACATGGAGCGTTTCGTGCAATGCCCCGAACATCCGCAGCGACTTGGCCTCCCGGCCGTAATCCGTCTTCCAGTGCCTCTGGAACAGGGAGATGGCGACGACCACGCCGATCACCCCCACGGGGTATGCGATGGAATAACCGACAACCGGTTCGGACAAGAGCTGGCCCAGGGTCTCCCCGGGCGCCAGGTGCTTGATGGTTTCGAGCACTCCTGCCAGGGCCGGCGTGTTGGTCAGGCTCCCGGTAAACATGCCGACGGTTATGGTGGTTTTCAGCTTGAACAGCGTCTGCACGGCAACGGCCAGTGCAGCCGCCCCCAGGAGGACACCGGCCACCAGGAGGTTGTTGCGCAGGCCTTCGCGAAGGAGCGAGGCGGTGAAGGCGGGGCCGCTGGAGAGACCCACCGTATAGACGAAGAGCGCCAGCCCGAGCACGTAGACGATCTCCGGCAGTTTCAGGTCGGGGTGGAGGGAGCCGATGGCAAGGCCGACGAAGAGAACCGCCGCGACACCGAGGCAGCTCCCCCAGATCCGGATATGGCCGAGGGGGTAACCGATGGCAGCCACCAGGAAGAGGAGGATCAAAGGGTTTTCGATGAGTATCTTCACCATGCCGTGGACTCCCGGATCCGGGTTCGGCCAGCGCAGCAGGAGCGGTCAGAGTTTGTTTTTTTCAGACGTAGATATCCTCGTACACCTCATCATCTGCCGGCCAGGGGGACTCCTCGGCAAATGTCACCGCCTCTGCCACGAGGCTCCTGGCTTTTTCCCCGATCCCGTCCAGCTGTCCCTGGCTGGCGACTCCCTCGGCCACCAGCCTGCGGCCGAAATTCGGGATCGGGTCCCGTGCCTTCCAGATCTCGTGCTCCGCGGGGGAGCGGTACTTGGCCGGGTCGGCCATGGAGTGGCCGCGGAAGCGATAGGTCACCGCCTCGATCAGGTAGGGGCGGCCGTGCTCCCGCACCCAGTCGGCAGCCCGCTTCACCGCCTGGTAGACGGCCACCACATCCATGCCGTCCACCTTCTCCGAAGGGATGTCGTAACCGCAGGTCCGCTTGTGGATGTCGGGTACGGCGGAGGAGCGGTGGACCTCGGTACCGATGCCGTAGAAGTTGTTTTCGCACACGAAGAGCACCGGCAACTCCCAGAGGCGGCTCCAGTTGAGCCCTTCGTGGAAGTTCCCCTGGTTGACCGCGCCGTCGCCGAAAAAACAGGCGGCGAGCCGGGTCTCCCCGCGGTACTTAGCGGCAAAGGCGAGGCCGACGGCAACCGGGAACTGTCCGCCGACAATGGCATACCCCCCCATGAAGTTGAGGGTCGGGTCGAAGAGGTGCATGGATCCCCCCTTCCCCTTGCAGACCCCGGTCGCCCTACCGAACAGTTCCGCCATGACCCGCTTCGGCTCCGCCCCCCGGACTATGGCCTGGGCATGTTCCCGGTAGGCGGAGAGGATGTAGTCGTCCCGGTGCAGACCGGCGGTGGCACCCACCGCAACCGCCTCCTGGCCGCTGTACAGGTGGAGGAAGCCGGTAATCTGCCCCTTGGCATACTGCTCGGCGCATGCCTCCTCGAACTCGCGGCAGAGCACCATCTGCTCGTAGAATCTCAGCAACTCCCGGTCCGGGAGAACCCCCCTGAGTGTCACGTCCATTACGACTCCCTTTCAGAGGAACGTCGATTTTTCACAAGGTCAAGGCGCGCAAGGGCTTGCGAGGAGGCGTAGCCACCCTCACCCTATCCCTCTCCCAAAGGAAGAGGGCAATGAATACTCTCCCCCTCTGGGGGAGAGATAGAGAGAGGGACTGCTACGTCGCACACGCAATCGCGCAGCGCACCGCCGTGATTGGGAAAAAGCGGCGTTCCATTTTCTTACTCCTTCAGTGCCCGGACCAGCAGCTCATAATCCTCCAACAGCGCCTGCAGATCCTCTTCGTGCTCCACTTCCTGCTGCAGGATGGTGAGAACCATGTTGTACGTGATCGGGTCCTTATCCTTGGTGATGTCCATCAGCTTCTTGTAGACACTGATGGCACAGCGCTCCCCCTTGATGTTCTGCTCCAGCAGGGTCTTCACAAAGGGGTCGTCAGGCGCGTCGTAACCGCAGTTCGAGTAGGTGTACCACTCGGCCGGCTTGGTGACCGGCGTGCCGCCGAGCTGGATGATCCGCATGGCGACCATGTCGGCGTGGAGCAACTCCTCGGTGGCGTGCTGCAGCAGTTCCGCCCCCACCGCATCCTTCATCGGCCCCTTCACCAGCTTGGCCCCGAGCCAGTACTGGTGGTAGGCCAGCCACTCGTCGCAGAACGCCCTGCGCAGCAGCTCCAGCAGCTCATCCACATCCATGCCGATTATTTCACGTCCCTTCGTTCCCATACCTCTCCCCTTTCGGTCGTCTCGATGTCAGCCTTTCAGCCGGGCGGTGATTTTCGCCACGCGCGCTCCCTGGTAGCGGGCGATCGCCAGCTCGTTCTCCGATGGTCTGCGGGAGCCATCGGGACCGGCAAGGGTCGTGGCACCATAAGGGGTACCGCCGGTGATCTCGTCCATGTTCAGCAGGCGCTGCTCCGCATAAGGGCACCCGACGATGATCATCCCCTGGTGCAGCAGGGTGGAATGAAAACTGGTGATGGTGGTCTCCTGGCCGCCGTGCTGGGTGGCGGTGCTGGCAAAGACGCTCCCCACCTTCCCCACCAGAGCCCCCTGCATCCAGAGCCTGCCGGTCTGATCGAGGAAGTTGCGCATCTGTGCGGCCATGTTGCCGAAACGGGTCGGTGTGCCGAAAATGATGGCGTCAGCTTCCGGCAAACGGGCCACGGTGGCTGTCGGCACATGGGCAAAGGCGGCGCGCGCGGCCTTTGCCCCATACTGCTCCAGCACCTCATCGGGAATCAGCTCGGGGACCTGCAACAGCTCCACGGTGGTCCCCTCCACACTCCGCGCACCTTCGGCAATGGCCTCGGCCATCGTGTAGATATGACCGTACATGCTGTAAAAAACAACCTGGATATTCGTTGCCATGGCACCACCTCCTCGGCTGGTATGATTACCAGAACAGCTTAACAGAAAGGGGGGGGTCTGCAACACCGGCAGCGGCAAATCGGCGATCCCGCCATCCCCGGCAAATCGCTTTCGCCGGGATGTTCCCGGACATCCTGCCGAACCGGGGTGAGCCTCTTCGTGGTATAATGAATAAAAGAAAGGGGGTGGAGACGATGCTGAACATTATCACGAAAGGAGCTGCAACGACAGAGACGGGCACGAGCTGCGATGTCAGAGTCTGGAGCGGTGCCTGCGACCGGGGTCCTGACCATGACACCCCGGAAAAATATCTCTGCCTGTACTGCGAAACGCTCACCGGCCTGGACCACGAGGTGCGGCACGACATATTCCCCCATGTCAGCGGCGACTACAACCGGCTGATGTGAGAGCCCCGACCAGAGGTTAGATACTGCGTGACGGTTCGTCGTACCGTCACGGAAACAAAAAAAAGGGACCATTGCACGGATACCAACACGGCATCGACGTGCAACACTCCCTTTTTTAGCATTTTCGCACCTCCCTACCCCGTCGCCGGGGTGGTTCAGCGCCGGGTGGTCACCTTACCTGCCGAGGAGAGCAGGATTTCCGCATACGCCAAGTCCTCTTCGGCCACCCTGATCTCCCGCACATCTCCATCTTCCGCTCCGAGGGAGTATTCAACACCTCCCCCTTTCAGCACGGCCTCTATCCTGGCCAGTTCCGAGCCGTCAACCGCATCATAGAATCTCGTCATCTCTCCTACCCCCTTTCGCCCGTGGCTGTCAGCATCTCCATGCTTCATACCTTCATACCTACATGATAATACAATTCGACGGGGTGGGTGTCGGATTACGCACGGGGGCCATGATCGGCGAGGATGCACCACCAGGGCGGGGTAGAGGGGGTCAGGCGGTGCGCAGGTCCTTTCCGGTACGGGAAGGGCACTCCTCGAACATGGCGTGCAGGCCGTTCATGTGGCTTTCCAGGCAGTCCGGGCACATGCCGTGGGTGAAGGAGGCATCGGTGTGTTCATGCAGGTACTCTTCCAGGTTCTGCCACACTTCGCGATCGTTGCGGATCTTCTTGCAGTACATGCAGATGGGGATCAACCCTTCAAGGTGCTTGATCCTTTTCAGGGCGGCCTCCAGTTCCGCCGTTCTCGCCTCCAGCGCCGCCCGCTGCTCCAACAACTGCCCGGTCCGGTACTTCAGTTCCAGCTGGTTGCGCACCCGTAACCTGACGTGATTGATGACGAACGGCTTGGCGATGTAATCCATCGCACCGAGCTGAAGTCCGAGGGATTCGTTGTCGCCTCCGGTCAAGGCCGTTATGAAGATGATCGGGATATCCCGGTAACGTTCGTCCGCCTTGAGATGCCTGCAGAGATCGAAACCGCTCATCTCCGGCATCATGACATCCAGAAGAATCAGGTCTGGCTCATCGTCCCTGATCATGGCCAGGGCCTCGCCGCCGCTCCCTGCCAGGAGAATATCGTGGGAATCCTTCAGGATATTCTCCAGCAGCATCAGGTTGACCGGCTCATCATCAACAACGAGGACCTTGAAACGCTTCGTCTCCATGCTCCCCCCGACACGGTGTATTCGCAACCGCTGTCCGATATTTCACGGGAAAATCAAACGGGCTGAATCCTGCTACAGACGGAATATCGGCTTGTAAATCAACGGCTTTACCATGCTCACATTACCTGAAAAAAGATTAATTGTAAATCACTTTAAACAATTAATTAAAGATACACAAAACGGCCAACTGTTTGCTGGAGGCTCCTTTACGGAAAGGAAGGAACTGGCGGGTCAGGAAGAATCAGCCCTGACGGGTGACGATCGAGAGGAGTTTCACGTCGGCGCCATCGGCCGAAACCAGGGAGTGAACGGTATCGGCATCGAAGTAGACACTGTCACCACCCTCAAGGGTGATGGATTCGGAGCCGTAGCGGATGGTAAGCTTCCCCGCCATGACGAGGATGAACTCGTCGCCGGGATGGCTGTGCCCGGCGTCATCAGTGACGCTGCCGGGAATCTCGATCAGCATCGGCGACAACCTCTTGGCATAGGGGTGCCGGGAGAAGAGCTCGATGGCGCGCGCCACCCCGGTCTCGGGCATCATCCCCTGCCGGGCGGTGTACTCCCGTGCCCGGACGACCTCGAAACGGCGGGGCTCTTCGCTCTCCGCGAAAAAGTCAGCCATCTTCACGTCGAAAAACCGGGCTATCTTCGTCAGCGTGGCAATGGGAGGAGATATGTGACCGTTCTCGATCTGGGAGATGAGTGCCGTGGAGACCCCCAGTTCCGTCGACAGCTTCTGGAGCGTCAACCTCCTGTCGTGCCGAAGTTTCCTGATTTTTGCGCCGATATTGTATTCCGACATGCCGCTCCCCTGCTCCACGTTCTCTGTGTTACGCCCCGACCGGGCCGCCGGCAGCCGACGATACCGGTACCCCGCCCTGCACCGTGCCCCTGACATCTTCGGCGATCACCAGCTCCTCGTCGGTCGGCATGACGAAGACGCGCACCCGGGAGGCGGGCACCGCGATGTCCGGCAGCCCGGGAGCAGCGTGGACCGTCCTGTTTGCCGTGAGATCGATCGTGACCCCCATTGCCTCAAGCCCTTCCAGGGCAAGCTGTCGCGGCAGCCACTCCCTGTCGCTGATACCGGCACTGAAGACGAGGGCATCCACGGGCCCGGCGACCGCCAGGTACGCGCCGATGTACTTCTTGAGGCGATACGCCTCCAGCTCGAGGGCAAGGAGACAACGCCTGTCTCCGTCCATGGCGGCCTCCAGGAGGCGGCGCCGGCTGAGCATGCGACCGACGATCCCCGAGCTGCCGCTCTTCAGGTTGAGGATCGCATCCACCTCCTGGGGGGTGATATTCAGTTTCTGCATGATGTAGGGGGGGATACCGGGGTCGATGTCGCCGGAGCGGGTCCCCATGACAAGCCCTTCCAGGGGGGTGAAGCCCATGCTCGTATCGACGGATATCCCCTGGCGGATGGCGCAGATCGACATGCCGTTCTCCACGTGGACCGTTACCAGGTTACACTGTTCCGGCTCCTTGCCCAGGAGGGCCGAGGCGCTCCGGCCGAGGTAGTAGTGGGAAGGGCCATGAAACCCGTACCGACGCACCCCGTACTTTTCAAACCAGGCATAGGGGAGAGGATAGAGGTGGACATGTTCCGGGATCGTCTGGTGGAAGGCCGTATCGAAGAACGCCACGTGGGGGACTGTCGGCAGGAGTTCCATGGCAGCATCGATACCCTTGTTGTTGGGAACGTTGTGCAGTGGCGCCAGCTCCTCCAGGGCGCGGATCGAGGCGCGCACGGAGGGGTCGATCACGACGGAGCGGCTGAAACGGGTGCCGCCGTGGACGACCCGGTGACCCACGGCGGTGATGTCACCCCCGCCCTCCAGCACGCCGTATTCCGGATGGGCAAGGGTCTCCAGCACCAGCTCCAGTGCCCCGTGGTGATCGGCGCACTCGTGCTCGCAACAGTACAGCTCCCTGCCGTTCACCGCCATGCTGATGTGGGTTCCGCCTATCTCTATCCGCTCCACCGCGCCCCACGCGGCCACACGGAGATTCTCCCCGGAAAAGAGCCGGAATTTGAGCGAAAATTTCCAGCAGGTGAGTGTAAGGATATGCATGGGCATCGTCTTGACTCCTGAGCAGACTGCCGTCAGCACCCGGCAGGCGTGTCGTCTCCCTGAACGGCTTCGTCGGTTCCATGGATCATCAGCGGTTTCAGCTGCTGCACGCCGAGAATCGCGACCAGCCTGGCCATGCTGGCGTCGATATCGAGGAGCTCCTCTTCAGGGAGGGTTTCGAGCCCCCTGATCAGGTCCCCCTGGATCACCCCCGGGGCGGCGGAGACCAGCTCCTTCCCCTGGGCGGAGAGCTCGATCATCACCGCACGCCGGTCCTGCTGCGACCGTATCCGGGTCACCAGCCCCTTTTTTTCCAGGCGGTCCAGGATGCCGACGACCGTACCCGGCCGGACGAACATCAGGGCAGCCAGGTCGCAGACCCGCAAAGGCGCGTTTTCAGAGATTACTTTGATCGCCCAGAGCTGGGGCCCGGTCAGGCCGGCCTCCATGTTCGCCCTCTTCGAGTAGTCGTTGAACGCCTGAAAAACCCGCCTGATGTTGTTGATGATGCTTTCCACCGAAGAGTTGGCCGCCATGAGCTCCCCTGTCTCACCCCCGGATTTAATTCTTATACGAATTATTCTTACACTAACTATCATGGAGTGGTAAATATTTTTTTACCGGTTCCGGACGGAAAAAGTATCTGAAGATACAAGGTAAAACCGCTTTAATCTAAAACAGCGACGGGAGACGGACGAACCGGTTGAGCGGCCGTGATTGCGAAGGGAGCACGAAGTTTCCTGCCGTTTGTCCCCCGACTCTCGGAGGGTGTCGGGGGACAAACGGCATTACTATACGGGGGTATCAAGGAAGTGTTTTTCGATGAAGCTGACGACCTCCGGCGGATCGTTCAGGTCCAGCACCGGCACATCAAGCTCGAGGGTCACATCGCTGGCCACGGCCACGAGGGTCGGGTCATGCTCCTCCCCCCGGCAGAGGAGGGTTGAGCTCCGCTCCCGGCGATGTACCTCGATCTTGGGAAGGCCACTCTTCTTGAAACCCTCGGTGAGAACGAGATCCACATCACCGAAGTAGGTGGCAAGCAGCTCCTCTATGGGGGGCGCTGCATCGTGCCTCTTCACCAGGGCCAGCTTCTCCGGGGAGGAGATCAGCATGGTGTCGGCACCGGCAGCGGTCAGGCGGTAACTGTCCTTACCCGGATGGTCGATGTCGAAGCGGTGGGCGTCGTGCTTGATGACGCCGATCCGCCACCCCCGCCCCTTCAGCCCGGCGATCACCTGCTCCAGCAGGGTGGTCTTGCCGGTGCCCGACTTGGCCACGAAGGAGAGCGCCCGCGGCAGGGAACGCCCCGCGGGCGGGGCCGCAACCGGTGTGCCGCACTCTTCCGGGTCCCCCTGGAGCTTGGCCACCGCATGGGGGACGGCCCTCCAGACCGACTCCAGGTTCTCCACGGCCCCCTTCGGGCTCCCGGGGAGGTTAATGATCAGGCTCCGGCCGCGGATACCGGCGACTGCACGGGAGATCATGGCATGGGGGGTCTTCTTCAGGCTCTCGGCCCGCATGGTTTCGCCGAACCCCGGAATCTCACGGTCAATGACCCGCCTGGTGGCATCGGGCGTAACGTCACGGGGAGAAACGCCAGTTCCGCCGGTGGTGAGAATCAGGTCGAACGAGCCGCTGTCCGCCCACCCCATCAGCTTGACCACAATGGTCTCCTCGTCATCGGGGATGACCTCCCGGTAGAGCGTCGCCACACCCCGTTCCTCCAGCCATGTCTCAAGTGCCGGCCCGCTCGCATCGGCCCGTTCGCCCCGGGAACTCCGGTCGCTCAAGGTCAGTATTGCTGCCTTCATTGCTACTCCTTTTCACTTTAACATGTCACGGCAGGTGCATGCTGCCGGAATGAGTGCCTTCGTGCTATTTCGTCGCAGTTCCTGGCAACATGGAGCGTCAACAGCCGATACTGTCTGAGCCCGCAGGGCGAGTTTATCGGCTGTAGCGTAATGTGCCTGGAAATGCAGAAATAGCACGGCAGCACGAATGCAGGCGGTATGCGCCTGCCGTCAAACTACTCTCCCCAGGGGAGCCCCCGTTGCCAGGTACCGCTCTTGCCCCCCTCCTTGCGGAGGAGCACGACGTCGCTGATGGCGATCCCCTTCTCCATCCCCTTGCACATGTCGTAAACGGTCAGGGCCGCCACGGAGGCCGCCACCATGGCCTCCATCTCCACCCCGGTCCGTTCGAAGGCCCGCACCGTCGCCTCGATACGGACGCACCCCTGCTCCTGGTCCAGGGTAAACTCGATGGACGCATGGTGGAGCGCCAGGGGATGGGAGAGGGGGATCAAATCGGGGGTCTTCTTGGCAGCGGCAATCCCCGCGAGTCGGGCCACGCCCAGCACGTCCCCCTTGGCCATGCCGCCTGTGGCGACAGCCGCCAGGGTCTTGTGGCTCATCCGCACCACGGCGCCGGCAGTTGCGGTGCGCAGGGTCGGACTCTTGGCGCTCACGTCCACCATGATCGCCTGCCCCTTGTCGTCGAAATGATTGAAGCTCATGGGTCACCTCCCTGGATCTGGTGCATCCGCACCGTATGGCATGCAACCGCCTCCACCCTTACAGGGTACTTTCTGACGGCTGAAATGCAAAACCAGCTGCTCACTCCCGCTACTCCTCCCCCATGAAGAGCTCCTCCCGCAGCAGGTGGCACTGCACCGTCGCCCCCCTCTCCAGGGTCTCCAGTTCGGAGGGGAAGAGTGCCAGGGCATCGGCCCGGAGCATGGTCTTCAGCAGGGCGGTCTGCTGGATGCCGGACGAGTAGGCCTGGAAGCCGTCCTCCCCTTTCGCCAGGCTCACCCTGATGAGGTTCACCTTCCCCGGTTTCTTGCGCAGGTCGTTCATCAGGGTCGCGGTCACCACGGGGCGGAAGATGCGCCGGTGCCCCATCATCTTCAACAGCGCCGGACGGGCGAACGCCTCGAAGGTGACCATGGTGGAGACCGGGTTGCCCGGGAGGGAGAAAACCGGCTTCCCCCCGAACATGGCGACGGCTGTCGGCCCCCCCGGCTTCATCTCCACTTTCCAGAAGAGCTGCTCCACCCCCAGCTCGGCCAGGATGTCACGCACCAGGTCGCGGTCGCCGGCCGATACGCCGGCCGAGGTGATGAAGGCGTCGGCCTTGAGCCCCTCGGTCATCTTCTCCAGGTGGCTCTCCCGGTTGTCCCGGGCAATGCCGAGGAGCAGCGGCTCGGCGCCGATCTCCCGCACCGCAGCCGCCAGGGAGAGGATGTTGCTGTTGATGATCTTGCCCGGGACCAGCGGTTCCCCGAGCTCCACCAGTTCGTCGCCCGTGGAGAGGATCGCCACCCTGGCGCGGCGGTAGACCGGCACCAGCGCCCGTCCGAAGGAGGCGAGCATGCTGATCTCGGGGGAGCGCAGGAGCGTCCCGGCGGTGATGATGGTCTCGCCGACGGCAACGTCCTCTGCGGTCACGCGGATATGCTGGCCCGTCCTGACCGGATCGTGCAGCGTCACCACGTCACCCCGTTCGCTGGTCTCCTCGACCGGCACCACCGCGTCGCACCCCGGCGGGATGGGGGCGCCGGTCATGATCCTGATGGCACACCCCGGTGCCACGTCTCCGCAGATCTCCCCGCCTGCCGGGATGTAGCCGGTCACCCTCAGGTCGGCCGGCAGCGAACCGCAGTCGGCGGCACGCACGGCGAAACCGTCCATGGCCGAACTGTCGCACAGGGGCATGCACCAGGGGGCAACCATCTCTTCGGCAAGCACCCGGCCGGCGGCATCGAGAAGGGGGACCCGCTCCACGCCGAGGGTGGTGATGCGGGAGAGAACCATGTGACGGGCCTCGTCAAAGGTAGGCATGACAGATACTCCTTTAAAAAAAACGGTTGCAGCACTCCTCGCGCTGCGCAGCAGGCTCACGCCTCACCCCTTGCGGTAGAGGTGCACCGACGTCGCCTTGAAGGAGGCAAAAACCCGGCTTCCCGGCACCATCCCCAACTCGGCGAGGGAGTGGGCGGTAACGGATGCCACCAGGGGGAAACCGCAGTCCAGGTAGACCTTGTGCACCGCTCCGAGAGGGACGATGCGCGTGACCGTTCCCGGGAACACGTTACGGGCACTGGTACGGTGGTGGGGATCTACCGTGGTCACCACCACGTGCTCCGGGTGGGTGCAGAGCACCACCCGCTCGCCGGGGGAACCGCTGCCAACGATCTCCATCGTCCGGCCGGCGACGTCCAGGGTGAGCATCCCGCCGGCTGACGAGACGACCGACCCGGTGAGGACATTCTCCATGCCGACGAACGAGGCGGCAAATGCGTTGACCGGATGGGCGGTCACCTCCGCCGTGGTGCCGGACTGGACGACACGCCCCCCCTGCATCACCATCATCCGGTCCGCCAGGCGCAGGGCCTCCATCTGGTCATGGGTCGCGATGATGGCGGAACTCCCCGAATCCCTGAGCACCTGGGCCAGGTCGACCATCAGCGCATGGCGGGTCGGTGGGTCGAGGGCGATAAACGGTTCATCCAGGAACACCACTTCGGGCCGGGTGGCAAAGGCCCGGGCGAGGCTGGTCCGCTGGACCTCGCCACCGGAAATCCGGCGAGCTGAGCGATCCGCCAGGTGGTCGATATGAAAACGTTCCAGGCACTCGCCGACCCGCTTCCTGATTTCGTCGCGGGGAACTCCCCGGATCTTCAGTCCGGAGGCTACATTGTCGAACACCGTCGTGTCGAAGAGAAGCGGCTCCTGGAACACCATGGCGATCCGCCGCCGGTAGGAGGTATCCCCGCCGGAAGCCTGCACCCGGGAGCCGTGGAACAGGATGTCACCGGCCGACGGTTGCAGGAGGGTCGCCAGGGACAGGAGCATGGTCGATTTCCCCGCGCCGTTCGGACCGATGAGGGCCACGCTTTCCCGCTCGTGGAGGGTAAACTCCGGCACGGAGAGGACCTCGGCACCTCCCCGCCGTACGACCAGGTCCCTCGCCTCGAGGATGACGGTGTCACCGTTCATCGCGGCCTCTCCCGCTGCTGCACCCGGGTGAGCAGATAGTTGACGGCGAAACAGAGGGCCAGGAGGATGACACCCAGGGCTATGGCCGTGTCGAAGTTCCCCTTCCCCGTCTCCATCACCGTGGCGGTGGTCAGCACCCGGGTATACCCCTTGATGTTGCCGCCGACCATGATGGAGGCCCCGACTTCGGAGATCACCCCGCCGAAACCTGCCATGATCCCTGCCATGAGGGGGAGTCGCGCCTCCCTCACCAGCAGCCAGACCATCTGTCGCCGGGACGCACCTAGGGCGAGGATCTGCAACCGCAGGTCGGGAGGGAGGTTCTGGATCGCCGCGATGGAAATCCCCATGACGATGGGAGCCGCGATGATCGTCTGGGCGATCACCATGGCCGTCGGAGTATAGAGAATTTCCCAGCGGCTCAGGGGGCCGTTACGCCAGAGCATGATGGTCACGAACAGGCCGACCACTACCGGGGGCAGCCCCATGCTGGTGTTGACTACGCTCACCATGAGCCGCTTGCCGGGGAAATCGGCCAGGGCGATGGCTGTCCCGCCGATTACGCCGATAACCAAGCTGATCAGAGTTGCCAGGCCGGAAACCTTCAGGGAGAGGAGCGTTACGGCAAGCACCTCCTTGTCGAGAGTGACAAGGAGATGCCAGGCCATGCGGATGCCGTCGAGGATCAGGTCCATTTACAACCCCAGTGACTCCGGTTTCTTACCCGCATCGGGGAAGAAGAGCGGTGCGCCGAACTTGTCCACACCGAATCTGCCGATGAGCTCCTGGGTCCTCTTCGACACCATGAAGTCGGCGAATGCCTTGGCAGCTGGTGAGTTAACCTTGGGCCACTTGGCCGGATTCACCTCGATAACGTGGTAAATGTTGAGCAGTTTGGCATCCCCCTCAACCAGGATCTCCAGGCCGAGGTTTTTTTTCATCGACAGGTAGGTAGCGCGGTCGGTCAGGGTATACCCCTTCTTCTCGGCCGCCACGTTCAGGGTCTGCCCCATCCCCAGGCCGGTCTGCTGGTACCACTTCTGCCCTTCGGCGCTGACCGCTGCACTCTTCCAGAGTCCCTTCTCCTTGGCATGGGTACCGGAGTTGTCGCCACGGGAAAGGAAGATGCTGCCGGAGTGGGCAATTTTCTTGAACGCTTCGGCCGACGTCTTCACGCCGCGGATTTTCGCCGGGTCACCCGCCGGTCCGACGATGATGAAATCGTTGTGCATGACGAGGCGGCGGGAACTGCCGGCCCCCTTATCCATGAACTTCTTTTCCGCCTCCGGCGAGTGGACCAGGAGCACATCGGCCTCCCCCTTCTCCCCCATGGCCATGGCCTGGCCGGAACCGACCGCAATGGTCTTGACGAAATAGCCGCTCTCCTTCTCGAAGACCGGCAGAAGCACGTCCAGAAGGCCCGAATCCTGGGTACTGGTGGTGGTGGCGAGGATCAGGTTCTTGCTGGCAGCGCCTGCCGTCGTGGAGAGCGCAAAGACAACCAGCATCGCCAGAACAGAAAGCCCGTGTGAAAAGCGTACCTTACCCTTCATGATGTTCCTCCTTGTGTTCATATGGTAGTGGTCTGCAGAATCATTACATCCTGCTTGCAACAAACAGCAAAACAGGTACGGCTGTAACCATGGAAACATAGCTCTATCTGTGTAGCGGTCTACATCACAGTGTCAACCATGCCGCTTATTTTTTCATGCGTCGCACCCAGTCAAGGGAATTGGGAAAAAAGAGCGGCTCACCGAACTTCTCCCTGCCAAAATCCCGCACCAGCAGTTGCCCCTTGTCCGGATCGGTAAGCCAGGAGATGAAAGCCATGGCTGCGCCATGGTCAACTTTCGGGAAACGTGCAGGGTTAATCGGGATAAGAGAAATATAGTTGAGTAGTGCTTCGTCACCTTCAACCAATACCTGCAATCGAAGGCCCGCTTTCAGCGACAACCATGTAGCTCGATCGATAACCGTATAAGCACCCTGCTGGTCTGTATATTTCAGAGTCGGACCATTCCCTTCACGACCCTTCTCATAAAACACATACCAGTCACCAGCCGGTTTCACCCCACCCTTTGACCAGAGCTCCAGTTCGGCCACGTGGGTACCCGATTTGTCGCCGCGACTGATGAACCGCTTCTGCTGCCGGGCTATGGTGGCAAGCGCCGTTGGCGCACTCTTCATGCCACGGATACCTGCCGGGTCATCAGCCGGGCCGACAATGACGAAATCGTTGTACATGAATGGGATGCGCTCGGTGCCGTAACCGGCCGCAACGAACTTCTCCTCCAGCGATTTTGCGTGCACCAACACCAGGTCGACAGTTCCCTGTTCAGCTATTTTCAAGGCCTCACCGGTCCCCGCACCAACATGTCTGACACGGATACCGCTTTCTTTTTCGAACTGATCCTCAAGCGCCGGCACTATCCCGGCATCAATCGGACCGATTGTGCTCGCCATGAGGATTGTGCGATCCTCAGCCAGCGAAATAGTGCCCATTAAACAGATCAAGGCAACCAATCCAGATACCAGACGTATGCTGCGCATTCCATACCCCCTTCTTTAAATTGGATTCAGTAAGAACATGAGTGCAATCAGCAATACAACCTGTACGCCATTCAGCAAGAAAGGCAGTTACTGCAGCTATTCGGGGGAATATGGCCATTTTGACCGTCATCCGGCGTAACAGATAAGTCACGCTGCGGCAAATATTTCCCGCTTCACGATGGTGGTCATCTTTTTCATCAGGGTGATACCATGCCGGCATGAGGCAAATGCATCTTCACTGTTGGGTGAACTGACCGCAACCAGGGAAATTATATCACCGACACCCAGACATCCCACTCTCCTAATGAGCAGCACGTCCTCAATATGCCATTTATCCTGCAGCTCGGCGGCAATGCCCGCCATCTCCCGCTCTGTACCGGCAGTGGTTTCATATTCGATACAACTCGTCAAGCCGCCCGCTCCTCGTTGCGATTTAACAACAGCATAGTGAAAGACAACCGAGCCGGTCTTATTTTTTTCAATACATCCATAGGCTGCCGCCGGATCGATCGGGTCATGGGTAACTGAAAGAATCAAGATGAATACCTCCGTGGAGCGGGGATGGAGATCGCTCCATCCCCGTCGCTAGACTAGAAAGTAAGCTGGGCCTGGAGCCGGAACGCTAAGTCATCCGCTTTCCCCTTGGCCTGGTCGTGGGTGTTGGTGATATCACCCTGGAGTTTCAGGTTATGCTTGTCGAAGTACCAGGAGATCGCACCGGCGGTCTCCCTGACGAGGTCGTTGCTCTTGTCCCGGTTTGGATCGAGGTAACCGTAACGGAACGCCGCTTCAAGAGTCTTGGGGATGATGCAGTAACCGGCCTGGGCATGGAAGCCATGGGCACGGAGCGTCTTGCTGGTGGTCTGGCCATCGGCCTGCCCAAGGAGGTACTCGGCCTGGGCCGAAAGACCGCGCCACTTGAAAACTGCATCGGCTCCGAAGCTGTTGACGTCGACCTTCTCACTGGCATTGAAGGTGGACAGCCCCTTGCCGAGCCAGCCGCTGGTGCCGGCCAGGGTAACGTTGTTCGTTTCGAGGGTCGAGGCCCCCGTCTTCTGCAGGGTATTGCCGTAGTAGTTGCCGCCGAGGGAGAGAAGCGGTTTAACACTGTTGTCCAGGTCTGACTCCGTATATGCCACCTTGCCAAAGGGGTTCACCGTCACCCTCGCGGCAACGGCATTGTCGTTGACGGTGCGGGTCGTGCTCTGGCCGGCCCCGCCGTACACCCCCACTTCGTAGGTTGTCAGGCCGTTCAGGATGTCGCCGGAAAGTTTTACCCCCGCGTCATAGCCGGGGCGGAAGGTATCGGAGACGACCGAGCGGTCAACAAACTGCAGCCCCCCGGAAGAGTTGAGCCACTGCCGGCCGAAGGGGACTTTGGTCTGGCCCGCGAGGATCTGGAGTTCGTCGATCAGGCGGTAGTTCAGGTAGGCGTGCTCGAGGAGCTTGGACGAGCTCCCCTGGGTAAAATCGGCCTGGAAGAGATAGGTGAGGTCCTTGCTGTAGGCATTGCCGGCGAGCCAGAGCTTCATCCGCCGGACTTCCCACTTGCTCGAATCGGCGCTCTTGCTGTTGTCCTCAAGGTCGGTGAAGGTATAGCGGGCCTGGACCCTCCCCCCCAGGGAGAGTTTGAACTTCTCGTCCTCGGAGCTGAAGGTGAATCCCTTCCCCGGTTTGTAGCTGAGAGCCTTGCTAGCGGTGATCTCCTTGTAGTCTGCCTCGGTAATGACCCCCTTCTCCTTGAGGACATCCTCCAGGGTCTTTGCCTCTGCCCCCTGGCAGAGGACCATGGCCAACAGGCCGGCCGTCGCGATAACTTCTCTTTTCATTCTTACCTCCATGCATGGAATAAGCGGGATGATTCCCGCAGAACAACCAAGGGGCTCCCCTGGCATAGAAGAGCCCCTTGACGCAGGAGGTACGCCACACGAGGTTCTCCTTTTCAGAGGAAGGTCCTGCAGTTTCCCGCAGGGCCCGATGGCCGGCCGCCATGGGAAACAGGTCCCTTCAGGCGGTACGGCTCGGAGAAGTGAGACTATTCAGTTGTACAGCACCGACTCGCTACGTCAACAGAGGGTCAGAAAAAACCGTCTCCCATGCAGGTGAACGAACGGGCGGTCCAGCGCCGGAGACGGCAGTTGTAGCAGGAACGGGGCTCGTCGGCGACCAACTCCTCATCCACGTCCTGAAGGAATTCCAGGCACTGGTCTGCCACCTGGGCGGCGCTCCGCCAGTCATCCTGGCCACCCGCAAACTGCCTCTGTCCAGTACTATCCAGATAAAACGGAAAAGACTCCATTGTCAAAAACGCTTCAGTCGTTGTTTGGAGCAGGTCTGCCAGGCAACGCCATCGGCGGCACCGGCGAGGGGTTCGATGAGGAGTACCGCTTTCCCCTCCAGCAACACGGTCTTTACCTTGTCCCCCAACCGGACCTGCTCGTCCCCGCTCAACTCGATGCCGTCGATGCTGCGCACCTCGTCCACATCGTCATGGGCTCGCAGTTCCGCCACCGAGACACAACCGTTCCTGGCAGCGACAGGCAGGCACCCCTTAAGTCTGCCGTCATTACCGGAGAGACGCAGGCCGGCTCCGGCCAGGGCACCGATCACCCCCTGGCCGGTCCCCCCATGTTCGGAGAGGTGAATGCCCGACCGGGATGCCAGGGCATAGGCATCCTCCTTGGAAAGGACGACCTCCTTGGCCCTATGGCCGAAATGGATCAGATCGGCACACCGCTCCAGGCGATCGATCGGCACGACACAGAGACCGGGATCCGAACCGGTTGCGCTCTCCCTGTCGAGAAAGCCGGCGGCATAGTCGATGATGCTCTGCAGGTATTCCGGGACGATGTCTGCCGTAAAGCACATGGCACTGTTGTGGGAGGTATAGGGGATGTCCGGGTGGACCAGGAGTTGATGGCGGGTGACATAGTGGCTCCTTCCCCATCTCCTCAGTTCAATCTCCTCGGCCAGGAGGGATGCCAGCGCCCCCGTTCCCCGACTCTCCAGATTGTCGGTATCATCGATACTGATTGCGATCTGCATAATCACCTCGAATGGCTTATATGACTGCCGTTACTGCCCGAATTTACGAATAAAAAAGGGACTCTCCCCAGATGGAAAGAGTCCCTCACACACCGAACGGACTTTCGGCGCTCCGGGATCTCCTTTCCAAAAGGGAGGCAGTGCCGTTTCCAGCACTACCCAGTGGCCAAACGCCATGGGGATAAACCCGGTAGGCGAGAAGACTCGGAGAGAGTTATTCGTTTATGTAGCTGCAAATTACATGCACACGCCACAGCACAAAGGCAAAACGGCACGCTAGACGGCTTTGGCGGGTTAGTGGCTTACTTACCGGGCTTAAATTGTTGCATTACTCCACATCACGCCCGTGACAACTGTAGCATATATCCCCAGAAAGCCGGCTAGACCTGTCAGGCCAGATCAACAAGATGAGGATATTAATCTAAAATATTTTAAAACGCTACCCTCATAGTATTTTTAGGCAATCCTTTACTGAAACTCCCCATTGGAACCCTATGGCGGCGGATGCGCCACATCTGCTACGATCCGCCCCATAGCGTTGTCACAGGATTTATCAGGCAGCCTTTCTTCTGGCCACGCGCTTGAGATTGAGCAGATTCTTGTAGCCGACATTTTCAGTGGTGATGTTCCCGCCCATGGCGCCGCAGCCGAGGGTGAGGGACGGCACCAGGCTGTTGTAGAGGGCACCAATGGTGCCGTGAACAGACGGCTGGTTCCAGACCACCCGGTTGGCCGGTACCCGCAGGGCGAACTCCTTGGCCACCTCCTCGTTTTCAGTAAAGACCACGGCCGAGTGTCCGGCGCCACCGAACTCAAGCTGGCTGACCGCAGCCGAAATGGCCTCTTCCTTACTGTCAACGATGAACCAGCCCAGCACGGGGGAAAGCTTTTCATGGCTCATCCAGTCTTCCGGACCGGTTGTGGTGAGCGGCACCAGAATCAGTTTCGTCTCCTCAGGGATGCTGAAACCGGCCAGATCGGCGATGACCTTCGGTCGCTTGCCGACGATAGCCATGGAGGGAACGCCCCGCTCCTTGTCGAACATCACTGCCTCGAGCTTCGCTTTTTCTTCAAAATTCGCAAGATGGGCACCCTGCTCCGCGAAAAGTTTCAGTGCCCGTTCAGCGACAGCCTGATCGTCGAAGATGACCGACTGATCAGAGGAACAGATGGTGCCGTTATCAAAGGTCTTCGAGGCAATGACATCGGGTATGGCGATTTCGAGATTCGCGCTCTTCTCGATATAGACCGGCACATTGCCCGGTCCGACCCCCAGGGCCGGATGGCCGGAGCTGTAGGCAGCCTTGACCATGGCACCACCGCCGGTGGCGATGACCATAGCCACCTCTGGATGCTTCATCAGGGCATCGGTCGCCTCGATGGAGGGATGGGTAATCCACTGGATGCAGTTTGCAGGAGCGCCGGCGGCAACGGCCGCGTCCAGCATGATCCTGGCAGCTTCCTCACTGCATTTCTGCGCCCGTGGGTGGAAGGCGAAAACTATGACGTTCCGGCCTTTAAGGGAAATCAGTGACTTGAACATCGTGGTGGATGTGGGGTTGGTAGTCGGAGTGAGCGCGGCGATGATGCCGAACGGTTCGGCAATTGTCAGGATTCCGTCATCCTCTTCGATGATGCCGACCGACGGTTTGCCGCGCATGTAGTCGTAGACCACCTGGGTGCCGAAGTGGTTCTTGATCACCTTGTCCTCGACGTTGCCGATACCGGTCTCCTCCACCGCCATTGCCGCCAGCTTCCGCTCGTTGGCCACACCGGCCCGGGTCATGGCCGCCACGATACGGTCCACTTCCAGCTGATCCAGGCCATTGAATTCCGCCAATGCTTTCCGTGCATTCCTGATCAATCTTTCTACTTCCGGGACAAATTGTTCCATGACTATCGCTCTCCCTCTGTTCTGTGATGGTGGCATCAGAGTGCCTGTCCTCCCCAGAGCAGCGGACATGCCAATTTCAAAACATTGTTCTCGCCAAAACAGTCATAAACTCGTAAACGGGGGTATCCCACCCCGCATCGCCCCGTTTTCCTGTCAGTTTTCCCGAACAACCCTTCCCCGTGATCCAACGGACCACCCTAGTCTACCCCAACTTCAAAAGCTGCAAAATGGGAATTCAGGCACATTACTTGCTCCATCATGTAACAACTGTCACCTGAACAGATGTCACATTCCGGGACACCCCTTTGGGATAAAACTAGTTTTTACTGTACTGTCACCTTAATCGGAGGACTAGGATGTATAAATTTCCGTTGGTAAGTAAAATCAACGTCAATCGCGCCAGAAACGAGTTTATTGCCCTTGGCACCGTACCGGAAGGAAGGGTGCCGGAGCATATCGTCCGCTCATGGCAGCGCTCCAGGGAGAGCGGCGTCGACATGGGACGAGACAACGGTTCGATTCCCACGATCTCCAAGTCGGAATTGTTCGGACTCACGGAAAAGAACCGCAATCTACTGGTCCAGTCCTACCCGGTGATGGAAAACCTCTACGAGCAGATTCACGACAGCTCCAGCATGGTGGTCCTGGCCGACGCTTCAGGAGTCGTGCTCCACTCCCTCGGCGACCCGAACTTCGTACACCGGGCTAAAAAAGTTGCCCTCCAGCCGGGGGGGGTATGGTCAGAACATGTGCGAGGCACCAATGCCATTGGCACGGCTCTGGTGGAAGAGCGTCCGGTGGTGGTCCACAGCGCGGAGCATTTCATGGCGGCAAACGACTTTCTGAGCTGCTCAGCCTCCCCAATCTTCGATCCCCATGGTAAGCTGCTCGGCGCCCTCGATGTATCAGGCGACTGCAGGGCCTACCAGCAGCACACGATGGCCCTGGTCCGGATCTCGGTGCAACAGATCGAGAACCAGATGTTTTCCTGCGGTTTCGAGTCGGACATCTGCCTCCACTTCCACAGCCGTCCCGAGTTCATCGGCACCATGTATGAGGCAATTGCCGTCTTCAATCCCGAGGGGAGACTTCTGGCAGCCAACCGCAGCGCCCTGCTCCATCTGGGTCTGGATCGATACCAGGCCACAGCGGCCGGTTTTCACCAGATGTTCGACATCCCCTACGACTCGTTGCTGCTCCAGGCCGAAACCACGCCCCAGCCGGTCATCCACCTACCCATTACCGGCGGACCAAACGTTTATGCCCGGGTACGGATGGCAGCGGGACAGCTGCGCCGATTCCGCGGTCTTTCAGGCCTTGCTGTCCCCCAAAAACCACGACATGCCGATGCCAGCGAAAACCATTTCAAATCACTCAACAGCCTGGAATTCGGCGACAGCCGGATGCGCATGGCCATCGACAAGGCCCGCAGAGTGCAGGGCCATGACATCCCCGTCCTGATCGAAGGTGAGTCGGGTACCGGCAAGGAGCTGTTCGCCCTGGCCATGCACCAGGGGAGTAGCCGTCGTCAAGCCCCGTTCGTCGCTCTCAACTGCGCGGCAATCCCGGAGGGGCTGATCGAGTCGGAACTGTTCGGTTACCAGGAGGGAGCATTTACCGGGGCGCGGCGCAGAGGAAATATCGGCAAGATCAGGCAGGCCGACGGGGGGACTCTGTTTCTCGACGAAATCGGGGACATGCCCCTGGCGCTCCAGGCCAGGCTTTTACGAGTGCTTCAAGAACGGACCATCACGCCCCTTGGGGATGGGACACCTCAACCGGTCAATATCGCCGTTATCTGCGCCACCAATCGGAAACTTCGGGACGAAATAACTGCCGGCCGCTTCCGTGAGGATCTCTACTACCGATTGAACGGCCTGGTGCTCACCCTGCCGCGACTGCGCGAGCGTGAGGATCTGGTACCATTGTCCCAGTCCATTATGGATAGTATTGCCGGCCCCGGCCGGACTGTGCGACTCTCTGACGAGGTACTTGCAATTTTCAAAGACCACCCATGGCCGGGAAACATCCGACAGATGCACAATGTGCTTCGCACCGCCCTGGCCCTGCTCGGCAGCGACATCGCGATCTGCACTTCCCACCTCTCCGACGACTTCCTGGAGCAGTACCGGGAAGCGGCCCAGACCTCCTCCACGAACCGACAGCACCCACGGTCGACACCGATCAGTGAGCCTGCTTCGGCGGAGCGCCTTGACCACCTTGAGGCAGAGGCGATCCGGAAGACCGTGGAATCCTGCCAGGGCAATCTGTCGGCGGTAGCACGACAGCTCGGCATCAGCCGCAACACCCTGTACCGGAAAATGCGTTTGCTCGGCATTCACTGACAGCAAGTTTGCATCATCCCTGCCACCTAGATCCGCTGCAAAAAAAAGACGATAACGTCATGCTGCCGGGGCCTCGACAATCCCAGATTCTCTGCTATCGTGGATCAACAGACTTTCACGAAGGAGATCATCACCATGACATCACGACACGAAATCAATTCAACCCTCAAAGGGGAAACGCTCGTACGCAAGGGACTGATGCACCGCATGGGCGAACATGCGCCACTGCGGCTGGTGCCGGAACTGAACGTGGTCAAGATCGGCGGTCACGGCATCATCGACTACGGCCGCGAAGTGGTGCTCCCTCTCATGAAGGAGATCGGCGAACTGTCCCGGGAGCACAAGATGCTCGTCGTGACCGGAGGCGGCGTCCGGGTCCGGCACATTCTCGACATCGGCATCGACCTGGGGATGCCGACCGGCGTTCTGGCCGAACTGGCCGGCAAGATCAGCGAGCAGAACGCGGTCATCACCACCCTGCTCCTCTCCCGCTGGGGAGGCTCGCGGGTCAAGACCTCGGACCTGCTCGAACTCCCCACCATGCTCCACCTGGGGCTGCTGCCGGTCATTCACGGCACCCCACCCTACGGCCTCTACGAGCACCCGCCGGGAACCGGCCTCATCCCTCCCCACCGCACGGATACCGGCGCCCTCCTCATGGCCGAGGTCCTCGGCGCCCGGAGCTGCATCCTGGTGAAGAACGTGGACGGCCTCTTCACCGAGGACCCCCGGGTGAATCCCGCGGCGGAACTGATCGAGGAGATCACCGTCGAGGAGCTGATCAAGCTGGACATGGAAGACATGGTGCTGGAGCGGAAGATGCTCTACCTCCTGCGGGACACGGTCAACGTCAGGGAGATCCGCATCGTCAACGGCCACCAGCGGGGCAACATCGCCAAGGCCCTGGCCGGCGAGAAGGCCGGCACCGTCATCAGGGTTTGACAGACGATCTCCCCCCCATGTGCTATACTTGAGGTGCAGCCCCCCTCCCGGTGAGGGGGACAACGAGGAAAGGAGGCACCCTTTCATGTCAGGAAAAATCTTTTACCGGCAGCGAACGAAGATGAAGGACGGTGCGCACCAGCCACGCTACATCCTGGTGGCGGTAGCCGACCTGAACCTCAAGGTGTATGGCCAGCATCTCCGGATGTGCGAGCTGAAGCACATAGCCGATGCGGTCGGCGCCGAACTCATCGAATTACCACGGGGTCCCAAGCACCAGACAGAAGAGGAAGAGGCGGACCACTGAACCTGTCACCGGGCCATACCGGCAAAGGGGTTGCAAAAGCAGCCCCTTTTTTCGTTCCTATCCCCCCACGACCGCAAGATGACGATCGAATACGATCTCGTCAAACTCCATGTCCAGAAGATTTATGACCAGCTTCCTCCGGCGCAGGGGCTCGCCCTCCCCCAGCAGCAGTTTACAGACCTCGGCGACCTGGATGCTGGCGACCACTGCCGGGGTGAAAGCAGGGTTGCCCAACTGCTGCTCGACCCCCTTCCCCTCGGTCCAGTGCCGGTAGATCTGCTGCAGGGTGTCGTCCCCGGGGAACTGGGTCGTCACCTGTCCGTACCAGCCGCCGATGGCGCCATGCACCAGGGGGATCCCCAGGTCTGCGCAGCAGTCCGACAGGGCCAGCCGGGACGGGATGGAATCGAGGGCATCGACACCCACATCGGCTCCGGCCAGGAGGTCGCCACCGTTTTCCCGACCAAAGGCCAGGAAGTACGGCACGACGGTGACAGCCGGGTTGATCTCGTCGATCCGGGCTGCGGCGGCGACCACCTTGGGCTGTCCAAGGGTCGCCGGAGTTGCCAGGAGCTGGCGATTCAGATTGTGCTCCTCGAAGACGTCGGGATCCACGGCAACGATGGTCCCGACCCCGAGCCGGGCGAGCTCTTCGAGCACGTATCCTCCGAGCCCGCCGCACCCGATCACCGCAACCCGGCTGCGCAACAGCCGGAGCTGCTGACCGGTGGTGATGGTCCGGCGGTTCCGCTGATACCGTGACGGCAGAAACCCCAGGGTCAGTGCCAGCTCCTCCACCATCCGGCAGGGAAGACCGAACTCCGTCATGGCCTCCAGCTGGGCGCTCCAGGGGAGCAGGTCGCCGTCGGCCCTCCCGCGCAGGTACTCCATGATGGTCGCCATCTCAACCTCCCCCCACCAGGGGGAACAGTGCCAACCGGTCCCCCTCCTGAAGTGGACGCTCCGGATCGGCGTGACGGTTGTTCAGCATGATCGTGCCGATCTCCTGCAGTGGTATCCGCAGCTGCCCGATGACATCGGCAATGGTGGTCCCTGCCTCCACTTCCCGGATGGCGGTGATGAAACGCCCCGCACGAAAGCTGGCGAACAGTTTGACCGTAATCTGCATGGTATGCTCCGTACCACCGACAACCCCCTCCTGAATCAGGAGGGGGTGCCCGTCAGGGCGGGGTGGTTTCTAGAAGTTCCAGAACTCGTCGATCTCCTCGCCGGTAAAGTCCCACACCACATTATGAGGGGCCACCGGTTCGGTATTGAAGAATTCGGGAAGCCGGTCGTCCTTGTTGGTGAAACCGGCATCAAGGTTGAACTGGCGCTCCACCTTGAGGATATGTTTGCCCAGGTTGGTCACGTCGTCGCCCGTGAGGTTGATGCCGAAACGGGCGTTGATCATGTCGATAAGGGCCGGCAGGCACTCGGGTATGTCCAGGGCGGGGAAGGCGATGAAGATACACATGCCGGTGGAATCCACGGCGGCGGTGGCGATCTGCAGGTTGCGGGAGAGCTCCACCTGGCCGTCTTTCTTCAGGGGATCCACGTAGCCGCCGACGTTGAGGATGTTGGTGGCAATGGTGTAGCCCGCGGTGTGGTCGGCCCCCATGGTGGAGGTGGCATAGGTGATGCCGATCCCCTTCACGGAGCGCGGGTCATAGGCAGGGATACCCTGGTTCTTCACCACCGGGACGCGGGTCACGCCGTAGGCTTTGCCGACGGAGCCGGTACCGCCACCGAGGATGCGGCCCAGCGGCGTCCCCTTGGCGATCTCCTCGCGGAGCAGGCGGAGCATCTCCGTGCTGTCCCCCCACTGGAGGATGCCGGCCTCCATGGCCACACCGAACATGACCGCGGTTTCGATGGAGTCGATGCCGATGTCGTCCATGAGGTTGTCGGCCGTGGCGATGTCGTCCAGGTTATCGATGCAGCAGTCGGCCCCAAGACCCCAGATGGTCTCGTACTCGAACCCGGAGGTGAGGTACTTCCCCTCCTTGTCGTTGTAGACCTGGGAGCACTGGATGATGCAGCCCGCATGGCAGCCGTGCTTGGTCTTGCCGCCACGCTTGGCGATGGTATCGTGCATGGTCTCGCCGCAGATCTTCTCGTGCCCCTCGAACTGGCCGATGGTGAAGTTCTTCGTCGGCAGGCCGCCGGCCTCGTTGAGTATGTTCACCAGCACGTTGGTGCCGTAGGTGGGGAGTCCCTCACCACTGACCGGGTGGTCGAGGAGCGCCTTGGCAAAGGCACGGGCAGCGGTCTTGAACTTCTCGGGGTCGGCGATCTCCACCTTCGGCGCACCGGCGTCGTCGATGGTGATGCACTTGATCCTCTTCGAGCCCATGACCGCACCGAGGCCGCCGCGGCCGTGGCTGCGGATCTTGCTGTCCGGATCCTTCACCGAGATATTGGCGGCGGTCATTTTCATCTCGCCGGCCGGACCGATGGTGAGGACGCCGGTCTTCTTCCCGAGGCGCGCCTCAAGGGCGTCGATGACGGCAAAGTTCCCCTTGCCGACGAGCTCGGTCTCTTCCGTGATGGTGACCCCTGCGGTGGTGAGATGCACGTGGTACCAGGCATCGCCAGCCGGATTTCCCTCGATGATCAGCGCCTTGATCCCCATGCGGGCCAGCATCTGGGCGGCGGTACCGCCGGCGTTGGACTCCTTGATGGTGCCGGTCAGCGGGCTCTTGGCGCCGGCGGAGAGGCGGCCCGAGTTGGCGGCCGGCGTGCCGGTCAGAAGGCCCGGGGCAAAGACCAGCTTGTTGTAGGGCCCCAGGGCATGGCAGGTCGGCGGCACTTCGGCGGCGACGATGGTGGAGGTGAGCCCCCGGCCACCGAGGCCGGCCCAGGCGGCCGGAACGGCTTCGACCTTGCTGGTCAGGTCGGTCATGTTGATGCGAATGATTTTGTCCATGATGCAACTACTCCCTTTCTTGATTGTGTGAAGCCAACTGCGGATCGGTCTCCTTTCCGAAAGGGAGGCGCCGCCGTTTCCGCCGGCACCCACTGGCCGTCAGCCATGAGGTCAATCCTTTTAGGCAGAGAGGCTCGGAGAGTTTTGTAACTGACATATCAACTCCCTCTCCCCCTTGTGGGAGAGGGATGGGGAGAGGGGGCACCGAAGTTTTCACCCTCCCCCTCGCCCCCTCCCATCAAGGGAGGGGGAAAGAACGGGAAAAGTTTCTTTACATTGCTGCCTTGAAGATGTCGATCACCTGCTCCAGGCTCGCCTTCCTCGGGTTGGTCAGCTGGCAGGCGTCCTTCTTGGCGTTCTCGGCCATGACCTTCAGGTCCTGCTCCTTCACGTTCAGCTCCTTCAGGCCGGCGGGGATGCCGATGGACTTGGAGAGCTTGCGGATGGCGGCGATCGCCTTCTCGGCAGCCTCGGTCACGGAGAGGCCGGTGATGTTCTCGCCCAGGGCCACGGCGATGTCGGCAAAGCGCTCCGGACAGGCGATCAGGTTGAACTCACAGACCGCCGGCAGGAGGATGGCGTTGCAGACCCCGTGGGGGAGGTTGTAGAAGCCGCCAAGCTGGTGGGCCATGGAGTGGACGTAGCCGAGGCTGGCGTTGTTGAAGGCCATGCCGGCAAGGTACTCGGCATAGGCCATCCGGTCGCGGGCCTCAAGGTTCTCGCCGTTGGCAACCGCAGCGCTCAGGTTCTTGGCGATCAGCTCGATGGCCTTGATGGCGCAGGCATCGGTGATGGGGGTGGCGATGATGGAGACGTACGCCTCGACGGCGTGGGTCAGGGCGTCCATGCCGGTGGCGGCGGTGAGGGCAGCCGGCTTGCCGACCATGAGGACCGGGTCGTTGATGGCGATGTTGGGGGTGCAGCGCCAGTCGACGATGGCCATCTTCACGTGGGTGTCGGTGTTGGTGATGATGCAGAAGCGGGTCATTTCGGAGGCGGTGCCGGCGGTGGTGTTGATGGCCAGGAACGGCGGCATCGGCTTGGTGGACTTGTTGACACCTTCGAAGTCGCGGATGTGGCCGCCGTTGCCGATCACCAGGCCGATCCCCTTGGCGCAGTCGTGGGAGGAGCCGCCGCCGAGGGAGACGATGCCGTCGCACGTGTTCTCCTGGTACACCTTGACGCCGTCATGGACGTTGGTGTCGGTGGGGTTCGGCTCGGCGCCGTCGAAGATCACGGCCTGCAGGCCGGCAGCTTCAAGCTGCTCCTTGATCTGGCCGGCAACGCCCATCTTGGACAGGCCGGCATCGGTAACGATCAGCAGCTTGGTCGCGCCCAGCGCCTTGGCCTGTGCGCCGGTCTCCTTGGAACAGCCGACGCCCATGAGTGATACCGTGGGGATGAAAAATCCATAAGTCTGATCTGCTAATGCCATGTGTACTTCCTCCTCTTTTTTGTGTCGGGTGGGTCACCCGTTGGTGGTAACTGTATGGACCGGGGTAGTGCATACGGTTTCGTAAAACGTTTTTCTACGACTTCGCAAGCCTTGTACCAACTTTTTCACAAACCGGACAACAGGACATCTGCAGCAATTTTATCCTTTAATATCGGCATATTATAAATCCAGACCCCGTCCGGGACCGCCAACCGCCCCCCACCACCGTCCCATATCGGAACAGCTCCTGTGTTTCGCAACGGAACGGCTGTCACGTTTCAGAACGACTCCCGGGGCAACGTTTCGCCCCGGAATCCCGCCGTCAGCCCCCCTCCAAAAAGCATCTCATTTTTCCGTAATCACTGTGCTGAAGCGGTGTTACGCCTGAATCGCCTGCTGACGGGGGTATTCATGAGCAATTCTGGTATCGAAATTGCCTTAAGAGCTCTGCGGGTCGTTAACATCCGCTGCAAGGGTGGTTGCCATGGACATGATCGACAGATACGGCAGACGAATCAGATACCTCCGGCTCTCCGTCACCGACCGCTGCAATCTCCGGTGCCGTTACTGCATGCCGGCCGAGGGGGTACGCAAACGGCACCAACGGGAAATCCTCTCCTATGAAGAGCTCTACCGGGTCGCCGCGGAAGCGGTGGACCTGGGGATAGACAAGATACGGCTTACCGGCGGCGAGCCCCTGGTACGCAAGGGGATTGTCGAGTTCAGCGAGAAGCTGGCCCGTCTCCCCGGCCTGAAGGAACTGGTCCTCACCACCAATGGCCTTCTTCTTGCCGAGATGGCCGCCCCCCTGCGTCGCGCCGGGATAAAGAGGCTCAACATCAGCCTCGACTCCCTGAAGCCCGGCACCTTTGCGTCCATCACCCGTGGAGGAGAGCTGCAGCGGGTGCTGGACGGCATCGAAGCCGCCATGGCTGCCGGCTTCCCGCCACCGAAGATCAACATGGTCGTCATGGCCGGCATCAACGACGACGAACTCCTCGACTTTGCCCGTCTCACCCTTGACCGGGCATTCACGGTCCGTTTCATCGAATACATGCCGAACCTGCAGGAGCCGGACTGGGAGAAACAGAGCATTCCGGGATCGGAGCTCCTGGACCGGATCGTGCGGGAGTACCGGTTGCTGCCCATTGTCAGCAGCGAGACGGCGGGACCGGCCAGGAACTACAGGATTGCCGGCGCAGCCGGCGCCCTCGGGTTCATCACCCCCATATCAGGCCATTTCTGCGGCAGTTGCAACCGCATCAGGGTGTCGTCGGTGGGGATGGCCCACGGCTGCCTTTTTGCCGGAGCGAGCCTGGACCTGAAGCCTGCACTCCGCTCCGGTGACCGCGGTGAGCTGCGCAGGGTCCTGCATGACATCGTTACGGACAAACCAGTCGGACATACCCTGCAGCAGGACGAAGATGACCGGCGCGCCTTTGCCATGTCCGGCATCGGCGGCTGACAGCAAAGGAGATCATCATGGAAGCGAAAATTGTGGCGGTCTGTATTAGTGAGGCCAAGGGGGAGAAGAAACGCCCGGTCCCGTGGATAACCCTGCGGAGGGAACACGGTGTCTGCGGTGATGCCCATGCCGGTGACTGGCACCGCCAGGTGAGCCTTCTGGCACAGGAGAGTATCGACAAGATGAAAGCCCTGGGTCTGAACGTGTCGGCCGGTGACTTTGCCGAGAACATCACGACCAGCGGCATCGACCTGGTTGCGCTACCGGTCGGCACCCAGATCCGGATCGGTGCGGCACTCCTGGAGGTCACCCAGATCGGCAAGGAGTGCCATACCCGTTGTGCCATCTACCACCAGGCAGGCGACTGCGTCATGCCGAAGGAGGGGATCTTTGCCCGGGTGCTCCATGGCGGCGAGATCAAGCCGGATGACCGTGTAGCCATCGTGGCGCCGGAACCTCCGGTTGTACGCAAGAAACCGGGGCGCCCCCGGGGGAAATACAAGGTGCCGCACAAGCCGTACGTCGTCTCGATGCGCATCTCCGATGACGAGATGGCATGCATCCAGGAGCTGATGCAGGTGACCGACAAGGGGGCCTCCGAGCTGATGCGCGATGCCTTCCTCCTGTTCAAGTCCGAAATCGCCCTTGCTCGCGCGGCATCGGCCGCATAAACGCCCGGAGGAGCACCATGCTCGTTGTCAGCTGCATCAAACAGGTCCCCGACACCACCCAGGTCCAGATCGACCCGGTGACCAACACCCTGGTCCGGGACGGCATACCGTTCATCGTCAACCCCTACGACACCCACGCCCTGGAAGAGTCCCTCCGGCTCAGGGACCGCTACCGGTTCAGAACGGTTGCCCTCTCCATGGGCCCACCCAACGCCGAGGCAACCCTGCGCCGTGCCCTCTGCCAGGGTGTGGACGAGGCGATCCTCCTTTCCGACCGCGCCTTCGGCGGGGCGGACACCCTGGCCACCAGCACCGTGCTTGCGGCGGCGATCCGGCGCCTGCACCAGCAGGAGGAGGTGGGCATCGTCTTCTGCGGCAAGCAGACCATCGACGGCGACACGGCCCAGGTCGGCCCGGGGATTGCCGTGCGGCTCGGCTTCTCCCAGCTGACCCTGGTCGACCGGATCGAGCATGTGGACCTGATGCGGCGCCGGATACGGGTGCGGCGCAAGCTTGAGGGGCGCTACGAGATCGTGGAGGCGAGCCTGCCGGCCATGATCACCGTTGTCCGGGAGCTGAATCGCCCCCGTTACCCCACCGTCCACCAGCGGCTTGCGGCTGCCGCCGCCACGGTCCAGGTCTGGAGCAATGAGGTCCTCGGTCTCGATCCGTCCACCATCGGCCTGAAGGGGTCACCCACCTGGGTCAGCCGCATATTCTCCCCGGAGCGGGAGAAGGGGGAGATGATCGGCAACGGCCTGGCAGATCCGGCAGGGGCGGCGAGGATGCTGCTGGAGCGGCTGGTGGCGAAGGATCTGCTGACGGTCTGACGGCTGCCGCTTTCGCACAATTCCGGCGTTGCCCTGCGGAATGCCTTCGTGCGACGTAGCGCTGCTACGCCTCCTCGGCATCCCTTGCGCGCCTGGGACTTGCACGAAATCGACAGCCTTAGCTTCTGAGGAGAGATGAAATGACCGACATGAAAAAAGCGACCAAGAAGCCCCGGGGCAAGGTCCGCCTGGTGCCGGGCAGGTGCATCGCCTGCGGCGCCCGCTGCCAGAGCATCTGCCCGGTTGACGGTATCGAGATGAGTGAGGCGGGAGAGCCGCTGATCGACCTGCCAAAATGCATCGGCTGCCTCAAGTGCGTCAAGGCCTGCCCGGGAAGCGCACTGGAGATATTCTATACCCCGGAGGAGCTGGAGATCCTGGCGAAACTGGAGCAGACAGCCGGACGTGCCGACGAGGATGTCGACGAAGAGGAACTGCGCCGTCGCGAGCTCCTCGCCGGTTACCGGGGGGTCTGGGTCTTCATCGAACAGACCGGGGGGGAGCCCGCCCGGGTCTCGTGGGAGCTCATCGGCGCGGGGAAGGAGCTGGCCACGAAGCTGGATGTCCCCCTTTCGGCGGTGGTGATCGGCAGCAGGGTCGAGCACCTCTGTCACGAGGCATTTGCCTACGGCGCCGACCAAGCCTACCTGATCGACTCCCCGGAATTCCTCCACTACCGCACCGAACCGTACCTTGACGCCCTCTGCCACCTGGTAGACCGGCACAAACCGGAAATCGTCCTCATGGGGGCCACCGGCCTCGGCCGCGACCTGGCCGGCGCCGTGGCTACCCGTATCAAGACCGGCCTCACAGCCGACTGCACCGGCCTCGGCATCGATGACAGGCGCAACCTGATGCAGACCCGCCCCGCTTTTGGCGGCAACATCATGGCGACCATCATGTGCGACCGGTTCCGCCCCCAGATGGCAACGGTCCGGCCCCAGGTCATGCCCCTGCCGGAGAGGCGCACCATGGCCAGCGGCCCCGTCATCCGCAGCCCTTTCACCGTTGCCGAAGCGAACATCTTCACCAAGGTACTTGAGATCGTCCACGACCGGAACAGCACGGGTGGCATGGACATCACCGGGGCGGAGTTCATCGTCTCCGGAGGACGGGGGCTGATGGCCAAGGAGAACTTCCACCTGTTGCAGGAACTGGCCGATGAGCTGGGAGGAGTGGTAGCCGGCTCGCGCAGCGCCGTGGATGCCGGGTGGCTGCCGCCGGAACGGCAGGTGGGCCAGACCGGCAGGACCGTCCGCCCCAAGATCTATATTGCATGCGGTATCTCAGGCGCCATCCAGCACCTCGTGGGGATGCAGGATAGCGACACGGTCATCGCCATCAACAGGGACCACGAGGCTCCCATCTTCGAAGTGGCCACCTACGGCATCGTGGGCGACCTGTTCCAGGTTGTCCCCGAACTCACCGCGCAGCTCCGTACCCTGAAGAAGCTGCAACCGTCTGCGAGGTAACGAACACATGATAGAGCAAACCGTCTTCTCCATACTGCTTGCCGCCAGTCTCGGCCTCTTTTTCTGGCTTGCCTGGCGCCGGATCGTCCTCATCGGGGCGGGACGACCGGAGAACCGTTTCGACAGGCCGCTTACCCGCCTGCGGGCCATGCTGGGTGATGCGATCTGCCAGCAGAGGGTGGCGCAACGACCATTCGGCATCAACCACATGGTCATCTTCTGGTCGTTCCTGGTCCTGGCCCTGGCCAACGGGGAATTCATCATCCAAGGGATATCCCCCGGCTTCAACCTGGGACTGCTGCTCCCCCCTCCCCTGCGCAACGTGCTGCTCCTGGCCTTTGACACCGCTTCGCTCCTCTGCCTGGGTGCGGTCATCGTCGCCGCAGGCCGGCGTCTGCTGGTCCGGCCGGCAGCCCTGGACAGCGACTATGTGTCCGGCCGGAGCATGGAGGCGTTCGTCATTCTCGGAGCCATCGGCCTCCTCATGCTTGCCTCTCTCGGGCTCCACGGCTGCGAGATAGCTCTCGGGCGGGAAAGCGCGGCGACATGGATGCCGGTGTCATCCGTGGTCGCCGGCAGTTTCTCCGGCCTCTCCTCCACCCTCCTTGCTACCCTTGCCGGCATGTTCTGGTGGCTCCACGCCCTCGTGCTGCTGGCGTTCCTCTGTTTCCTTCCGGCGAGCAAGCATATGCACGTGCTGACCGCCATACCCAACTGCTTTTTCCGCTCCCTTGAGAAACCGAACACCCAGCCGAGGGAGGAGTTCACCCCGGACAGGAGCTTCGGCGTTGCGCAGGTGGGGGACTTCAGCTGGAAGGACATCCTGGACTCGTTCTCCTGTACCGAATGCGGCCGCTGCCAGGACGCCTGTCCTGCCCGTGCCACCGGCAAGCCGCTGAATCCCCGGCAGGTGATCCACGCCATCAAGACCAACCTTCTTGCCAATGGTGACTCCCTGAAATACGGCGTGAAGCCAACCGTCCCGCTCATCGGGGACGATTCCGAGGCAACGATCGGCGAGGAGGCGATCTGGAGCTGCACGACCTGCGGGGCCTGCCTCTCCGCCTGCCCGGTCTGCATCGAGCAGATGCCCAAAATCGTGGCACTGCGCCGAAGCCTGGTGCAGATGAAGAGTTGTTTTCCCGAGGAGCTTCTCGGCTTTTTCGAAAACATGGAGAGTCGCGCCAACCCGTGGGGGATCGCGCCATCAGAGCGGACCAAGTGGTGCAGCTCCCTTGAGGCCAGACCCTTTGTGGCAGGAGAGACCGAGTACCTGCTGTTCGTCGGCTGTGCCGGCTCCTTTGACTCCCGCAGCAAGCAGGTGACCCTGGCCCTGGCCCGTATCCTCGACCGTGCAGGGGTCTCGTGGGGGATTCTCGGCCGCGACGAAAAGTGCTGCGGCGACAGCCTGAGACGGCTTGGCAACGAATTCGTCTTCGACCGGCTGGCTACGGAGAACACCGCCCTGCTGCGGGAACGAGGGGTAACGAAAGTGATCACCCAGTGCCCCCACTGTTTCACCGTCCTCAAGAACGACTACCGTCACTACGGCCTGGAGCTGGAGGTGGTGCACCACAGCGAGCTGATCCGCGACCTGATCGCAGGCGGCAGGCTGGCCCTCGACCGGACGGTTGACGACCTGGGGGTCACCGTGTTCCACGACTCATGCTACCTGGGACGCCACAACGACGTTTACGATGCTCCCCGGCAGGTCCTTGCCGGCGCCACCGGGACCGAACCGAAGGAGCTGGCGCGAAACCGGCAGAATGGTTTCTGCTGCGGCGCCGGCGGAGGCAGGATGTGGATGGAAGAGCAGAGCGGCACCCGCATCAACCTGGAGCGGGTGAACGAGGCCCTGGCCGCGGCTCCGGACACCATCTGCGTTTCCTGTCCCTACTGCCTGACCATGTTCGAGGATGGGCTCAAGGACACGGGAACCAGCCGGGTCAGGGTGAAAGACCTCGCCGAAGTCGTGGCGGCGGGGCTGTCGGGCGGCGCGGCATGAGCCGGCAAGCCGCTGCACTCTCACTCGTGGCCCCTCCCGGGTTTCAACCGGACGAAACCCGGGTGATACCGGCGTTGCGTGATCTCCCCTCCCGTCTCTTCATCGAGACGACGAGCCGCTGCAACCTGAACTGCATCATGTGCATGAAGCAGGGCACCGGGGGGAGCCGTACCGACGGCGACCTTTCCCCGGAAACCTTCGCGGCCATGGAACCTGCCATGACGCGCCTGGACGCCATGGTGCTGAACGGTGTCGGTGAGCCCCTCCTCAACAGCCGGCTCGAACAGTTTATCAACCGGGCCAAGGAGCTGATGCCGAGCCACGGCTGGGTCGGTTTCCAGAGCAACGGACTGATGCTGACCTCCCTGCGGGCCATCTCCCTTGCCAATGCGGGGCTGGACCGGATCTGTCTCTCTCTGGACGGAATCGTCCCGGATACCTTCAGGACTGTCCGCACCGGCGGGGAGCTGGCCGGAGTGGACCACGCCCTCGGTGCCATGGCACGGGCCAAGTCGCTCTGCGGGCGGCAGGAGCTGCAGGTCGGTGTCGAGTTCGTCATCATGCGCGATAACCTGCGGGAACTGCCCGCGGCCCTGGCGTGGGCTGCCGAGCGCAAGGCGTCCTTTGCCATCGTCTCGCACATGCTCCCCTACGATGAGTCCCACGCCGGACGGTGCGCCTATGACCTCTGTACCGACGAGGCCCTCGCCCTGTTCCACGTCTGGCAGGACAAGGCGGAGGTGGCCGGCATCGAGATCGGCCGCTACTTCGACCTGCTCTGGAAATACGACCGCACCCCGCAGGAACAGAGGATCGTCTCCTTCGTCGCGGCCATGAAAGCCGATGCGGTGCGCCGTGGCATCACTCTCGACCTGAAACGGCTCCTTTCCTTCGACTACGGCCGCAGCCTGGAGCTCCACGAAGTATTTGCCGAGGCAGAGGAGGTAGCGGCCCGAACCGGCATCGAGTTGCGGCTCCCCCAGGCGGCCCCCCGGGAGCGACGCAGCTGCGAGTTCGTCAACCAGGGTGGCGCGTTCGTCAGCTGGGACGGACTGGTGCACCCCTGCTACTACCTCTGGCATGACTGCCGCGCCCATGCGGCCGGCTGGCTCCACCCGGTGCAGCCACGGGTCTTCGGCAACCTGGCCGAGGAGAGCATACGGGAGATCTGGAACCGGCGGGAGTTTCGTACCTACCGGGAGAACATTCTCTCGGCCAGCCACCCCTTCTGCCCCGGATGCCCCTCGGCTCCCTGCGACTACATCCAGGCCGAGCCCTTCGCCCAGGACTGCTATCTGAACAGCGAGCCCTGCGGTGCCTGCCTCTGGGGCAACGGTCTGTTCCAGTGCCTGTCGTGATCCACGGGAAACCAACAGCGGTCAGCCACGAAGGACACGAAGATAATCGTAACGGATCAAAACGTGGATGTAGCAAGAACTAGTTCTTCGTGAAACTTCGTGCCCTTCGTGGCTACAAATCAGTTTAAGACATGAAAGGAATGACAATGTTCGAAGTCCTCAGCAACGAAACCCTTGCCCCCAACCTCCACCGGATGGTGGTGCGGGCGCCGCGCATCGCCACTGCACGCCGGCCCGGTCAGTTCGTCATCGTCCGGGCCGACCGGGGAGAGGAGCGGATCCCCCTCACCATCGGCGACGCCGACCCGGCGGAAGGGACCATCACCCTCTTTGTCCAGGCCATCGGCGCCTCCACCCGCCGCATCGTCTCCACCCCGGCCGGCGGCTCCCTGCGGGATGTGGCCGGCCCCCTGGGCCAGCCGACCCACATCGAACAGTTCGGCAGGGTCGCCTGCGTCGGCGGCGGGGTCGGCACTGCCGTGCTCTACCCCCTGGCCAAGGCCCTTGCTGCTGCCGGCAACGAGGTGACATCGATCATCGGCGGCCGTTCCAGCCAGTACATCATCCTCGCCGACGAGCTCGCCGCCCTCTCCCATGAACTCCTGGTCACCACCGAGGACGGCACCAGGGGGAGGAAGGGATTCGTCACCGCAGCACTGGCCGACCTGATGGCAGACCCGGAGCGGGCACCCCGGCTGGTGCTGGCGGTCGGCCCGGTGCCGATGATGCGGGCGGTAGCGGAGCTGACCCGGCCCCACGGCATCCAGACCCTGGTCAGCCTCAACCCGATCATGATCGACGGCACCGGCATGTGCGGCGGCTGCCGGGTCGTGGTAGGTGGCGAATCGAAATTCGCCTGCGTCGACGGTCCCGAATTCGACGGTCACCGGGTCGACTATGCCAGCCTCATGGACCGGCTCACCACCTACCGTGAATTCGAGGACGCGGCGCGCTGCGCCGCCGACGAGTGCCGTCTCGGGGAGGTGGCCAATGGCTAACGACCTCGCCATGAAGGAGCGCCTGGCCATCCCCCGGGTGCACATGCCCGAACTGGATGCCACGGAGCGGAGCAGGAATTTCGCGGAGGTGAACCGGGGGCTAGAGATGACCGACGCGGTGCGGGAGGCCCAGCGCTGCATCCAGTGCAAGCACCGCCCCTGCGTGGACGGCTGTCCGGTGGGGGTCTCCATCCCCGAGGTGCTGGACGCCCTGGCCGCCGAAGACCTGCCGCTGGCGGCCCGCATCCTCAGGGGGGATAACGCCCTCCCCGCGGTCTGCGGCCGGGTCTGCCCCCAGGAGACCCAGTGCGAGGCGAAGTGCGTCCGCGGAGTCAAGGGGGATGCGGTCGCTATCGGCTACCTGGAGCGGTTCGTCGCCGACTGGGCCATGGCCAACCCGGACCGGCTGGGACAGGCCGACCGGCCGGCGGCAAGCGACAGAACCGTGGCGGTCGTCGGCGCCGGCCCTGCCGGCCTCACCGCCGCCGGCGAACTGGCCCGGGCGGGCCACAGGGTCACCGTCTTCGAGGCGCTCCACGACACCGGCGGCGTGCTCCGCTACGGCATACCCGAGTTCCGCCTCCCCAAGGAGATCATCGACAGCGAGGTAGAACAACTCGCCGCCCTGGGGGTCGCCATCGACTGCAACGTCATCATCGGCAAGACCCTCACCCTGGACCAGCTCCGGGCGGAGTTCGACGCCGTCTTCATCGCCAACGGCGCCGGCCTGCCGATGATGCTCGACCTGAAGGGGGAAAACCTGAAGGGGGTCTACTCGGCCAACGAGCTCCTGACCCGGGTCAACCTCATGGAGGCGGGGCGCAACCCGGCAGCCACCACCCCGGTCATCGCCGGGAAGAGCGTGGCGGTCATCGGCGGCGGCAATACCGCCATGGACTGCGTCCGGACCGCCCGCCGCCTCGGGGCGCAGCGGGCGATGATCGTCTACCGCCGGAGCGAGGCGGAGATGCCGGCCCGAGTGGAGGAGATCAAGCATGCCAAGGAGGAGGGGGTGGAATTCGTCATGCTCACCGCCCCCCTCGAGATCATCGGCAACGAAAGCGGCTGGGTCGCCGCCCTCCGCTGCCGCCGGATGGAACTGGGTCCCCCCGACGACTCGGGACGACGCAAGCCGGTGCCCGTGGAGGGGTCCGAGTTCGACCTGCCGGCGGACGTGGTGGTGAACGCCATCGGCACCCGGGCCAATCCCCTCCTTACCGCCACGGCCCCGGACCTGGACCTGAACACATGGGGCAACATCGTCGTCGACGACGCGGGCGCCACCAGCCTGCCGGGGGTCTTTGCCGGCGGCGACATGGTCAGGGGGGGCGCCACGGTGATCCTCGCCATGGGCGACGGCAAGCGGGCCGCCGCGGCGATCAACCGCGCTCTTGCAGGCTGACCGCTCCTGTGGCAGGATACGCTGCCGGGACTTCCCCAGCACACGAGGTGAGGAGAACACCATGACACCACCGGTCACCGTCGAACTGTTCGTCATCGGCAACGAACTGCTCATCGGCGAGATCCAGGACACCAACACCCACTGGCTCTGCCACGAGATCCACGCCCTGGGGGGGAAGATCACCCGGGCCACGGTCCTGCGTGACGAACTGGACGTCATCGCGACCGAACTCCGTTACGCCCTGGGGCGGTCCCCCCGGGTCATCATTTGCTCCGGCGGGCTCGGCCCGACAGTGGACGACCTCACCCTGGCGGCCGTGGCCGTCGGAACCGGCTCCCCCCTGGGGCGCAGTGATACCGCCCTGGCCATGGTCCGCCAACGCTACGACGAGCTCACCGCCAGGGGGATTCTGGCCGAGGGGGGACTCAACCCGGCCCGGGAGAAG
>Ga0129297_10000034_pt1 | contig 67920 bp, 59 predicted proteins | sample I18A1metaG_FD_94708 | JGI IMG/M metagenome (GOLD analysis project Ga0129297, IMG submission 94708) | Lake sediment bacterial and archeal communities from Gulf of Boni, Indonesia to study Microbial Dark Matter (Phase II) - ​I18A1 metaG | ecosystem: Environmental > Aquatic > Freshwater > Lake >... | reverse complement strand
GCGGTCTGGAAGCGGGTTGCCTTCTTTCATCCAGAATTCCCAGCCGATATCGCCGTAGACGAACGAGGCATCGACGTTAAGCTTTTCGAGGACAGCCCGGGCGGCCTCCATCACATCCCGGCCGACGCCATCGCCGGGCAAGACTGCTATCTTGTACTTGGCCATAAACCACTCCTTACTTGATTTTTCTTTTGGTGTATTCGATCAACCCGCCGGCTTCAAGGATGCCGAGGACTTTCTCCGGGAACGGCGGGAAGGTATAAGTTCCCTTGGTGGCGATAATTTTTCCTGAAGCAAAATCGATCTCGACCTCTTCGCCCGCGGCGATATTATCAACCGCCTCTTCGGATTGAAGCACCGGAAGCCCCAGGTTGATGGCGTTCCGGTAATAGATCCGGGCGAACGACTTGGCTATGACCGCTTGAACGCCGGCCGCTTTCAGGCAGGCCACCGCTTGCTCGCGCGAGCTGCCGCAGCCGAAATTTTTCCCGGCCACAATGACATCGCCGGGCGTGACGTTCTTGGCAAAATCAGGGTCTATGTCTTCCAGCGCGTGCTTGGCCATCTCTTCGGGCGGCATCAAAGCATATGTGTATTTTCCCGGAAAAATGACATCCGTGTTGACATTGTCTCCATATTTCCAGACTCGTCCTTTTTTCATAGATATTTCCTCGGGTCGGCAATTTTCCCTTCCACGGCGGACGCGGCCACTGTGGCCGGCGAAGCGAGATAGATTTCGGAATCGCGGCTTCCCATCCGTCCCCGGAAATTCCGATTGGAGGTACTGAGAGCAACTTCACCAGGGGCCAGAATGCCTTCGTGCGCCCCAAGACACGGACCGCAGCCGGGGTTGAGGATGACGCACCCGGAATCCGCCAGAACGGCCATGATCCCTTTTTTCAAAGCCTCGCGATAAACCTCCCAGGAAGCCGGGAGCACGAGCAGCCTGACCGAAGGATGGACCTTTTTTCCTTTCAATATTTTGGCGGCAACCTCCAGGTCTTCAACCCGGCCATTAGTGCAGGTCCCGAGAACTCCCTGATGAAAGGGTTTGCCCTCTAGCTCGGTCACCGCTTTGACGTTGTCAACTGTATGGGGGCAGGCCAGCTGGGGAACGAGGCCGGAGATATCATATTTGAGAACGGATTTATAGGAAGCATCTCGGTCGGACCGGACGACTTCAAAATCCGCCTTTGCCCTTGACCGCAGCCAAGCCAGGGTTTCCTCAGCGGGCTCAAAATACCCGTTCTTGGCGCCCATCTCAGCCGACATGTTGGCCAGGACAAAACGGGAGGCCAGGCTGAATTTCCTGGCCGCTTGGCCGGCAAATTCCACGGCCTGGTAATCGGCCATGTCCGCTCCGCCCTCGCCGATGATCTTCAGGATCACATCTTTGGCATAAACGCCTGCCGGAAGCCTCCCGTCGATTTCAACCCGCGTTGTCTCGGGCACCCTGAGCCAGATCTCATCGGTGGCCCAGATCGAAGCCACCTCAGTCCGGCCGATTCCCGTCGCGAAGGCGCCGAGCGCGCCGTAGCTCGGAGTATGGGAGTCGCTTCCGACGACCAGTTTCCCGGGGAGAGCAAACCCCTGCTCGGCAAAAACCTGGTGGCAGATGCCACAGTTAATGTCGAAGAAGTTACGTATCCCCTGCTCGGCCACAAACTCGCGGATGATTTTATGGTTTTGAGCATATTTTTCTTCGGAGGCGGGGACAATATGGTCGAGGACAATCACAATTTTTTCGGGCGCCCGGACCTTCTTCAACCCGAATTTCTTGAATTCCTGAATGATGGCCGAGGCATTGTCATGGGAAAGGACATAGTCCGGAGAAACTGTGACGACGTCGCCAGCACGGACGTCTTTTCCCGCTTTCAGGCCAAGAATTTTTTCCGAAAAGGTTTTACCCACTGCGCTTCCCTCCACTAATCACCCTTTTTCATGCCTCTCTTTTGCATCCCCCGCTTGTCAGCGCTTAAAGACGTCGAAATTCACGAAATCGGCATGGTTAACAATGATGGCCTCAATGGTGCGCCGGGAGCCGTCGCCTTCCTTGGAGTGGGCGGCGATAATATGGATCACCTCCTGAGGCAGTGCGTGCTTGAAGGCAAACGCGGCTCCGGAAATGGGGTGACGCAGGAGATCCCCTTCCCTGCTTTTGACAAATTGTCCCTTCTCCCTTTTGTATTCAAACAGCTTCCCGACATCATGGAGGAGGGCTCCGGAGAGAAGATAATCCCGGTGGATCTTGATCTTGCCTTTGTATTCTTTGGTCATGACCTCAGCAATTCTCAAGGCCGAAAGAGTCACCGCCCTGGTGTGGTCGATCAGGTTGATGTCCGTTTGCGGGATTAAAAGGGTGAACGGCATCTCGGCCAAGTCTTTGATCGTCCAGCCTCCTCGCTTGAGGGCCTCGGCCCAGACAAAAGCCGTCTTTTCCCTGAGCTCCGGGTCATGGATCAGCTGAATCTCCGGGATTAAGGTTTCCAGTTGTTTTCTCATTCAGACCTCTCTTTCTCCTCGTCCATCATACTCGAAATCCGAAGGATGGATTTTCCGCATCGGCCGCATCCGGGTCCGTTCTTCCTGAATGTGGGCCACAAGCCCCGGCACCCGGGCGATGATGAAAAAGGCGTTCCCGATCTCGGCCGGAATTCCTAGGTCGCACAGGACGGCGGCGATAGCGCCGTCCACATTGATCGGCAGAGGTTTGCCGAGAGTCTCTTTCAGAACTTGTTCTACGACCCGGGCAATCCAGACATGGACGCCTGCCAAGCCCAGTTCCTCAGCCAGCGAAAAGAGCTTCGCAGTGCGCGGGTCCTGGGTGTGGACGCGGTGGCCGAAGCCGGAAGCACGCTCCCCCCTGGCCTTCATTTCGGCAAGGATCTCCTTGGCCGCTATCTCATCGGAGACTTTTTTTTCGGCGGCCCTGCGGGCAATTCTCTGGAAAAGACTCATCCCTTCTTCGACGGCGCCGCCATGATACCGGGAAATGGCCAAGACCCCGGCGGCAATGGCCGCGTGAAGCTCGGCTCCTGTGGAAGCAACGGTCCGCGCTGCCAGCACTGATGGAGGGCCGGCCCCGTGGTCGATGGAGGAAACGAAGATGGCGTCCATAAGCCGCCCGACTTCAGGCGACGGCAGCTCGCCTTTGAGCACAAGATAGATGGCCTGGGAAAATGAGATCTTCCCCATTAATTGGTCCATGGCATAGCCGCGAAGGCGAATCTTGTTGGGCTGAACGCTGGTGATCGCAGTTTTCCAATGCAGGTCTTCCGTCATCGGTCCCTCCTTTGGACGAGTTCCAAGGCTTTCTTCGGGATATCGGATATCGCCTCGACGACATGAGCCCCGACTTCCCGGAGCCTTTTCACCTTGGTTTCATAAGAGCCGCGAGAGCCTTCGACGATGGCGCCAGCGTGCGAGAACCGGGTTCCCGATTTGGCCGCTTTGCCGCCGATATAGGCGATGAGCGGCTTGGTCAGTTTCCTGTTCTCTATCAGGTCGGCCACTCTCTCTTCCTGGGTCGTCCCGATCTCTCCGAACATGACGGCGACTTCTGTCTCGCTATCGTCCTCAAAAAGCTCCATGATTTCAGGATGGGAAAGGCCGATGATCGCGTCTCCTCCTACGTGAATGATGGTGCTCTGGCCTAATCCGGCCCGGGTCAGGTAGTAGGAAATCGCCGAAGTCATGCCGCCGCTCCGGGAGCTGACGCCGATGGCTCCGGACCGGAACCATTCTTTGGCCCGCTCGGCGCGGCCGCCGATCATGCCGAGGACGGCTTTTCCGGGGCTGACCAAACCGAGAGTGTTCGGGCCGACAAACCGCACGCCCTTTTCGGCCGCGCGCGTGACAACCTCCAGGACGTCATAGATTGGGACGCGGTCGGGAACGATGACCAGAAGCTTCACCCCGGCATCGATCGCTTCCAGGGCCGCGTTCTTAACGGCAGCGGCGGGGACAAAGATCACGCTGGCGTCGATCGGCCCTTCTTTTTCCCAGGCCTCCGCAACCGAGTCGAAGACGGGTACGCTGTAAACATCTTGGCCGCCCCTGCCAGGGGTGACTCCAGCCACGACCCGTGTTCCGTAATCCTTCATCAGCTGGGCCCGGGTCATCCCCTCCCGGCCGGTGATTCCCTGGATCACGACCCGCGTGCCGCTGTCGACTAAAATGGCCATCTCGTCAAGCCTCAATCCCTATTAATCTTATTAGTTGTATATATTTAATAGGCAATGATGGATTCTTCCTCGCGGCCATCAGGATCCTGTGTTCTCGGAAGCGATGACCCCGGCCCGGTATTCTGCGAGGCCGGGGATGGGAAGATGAATGACGATCGCATCCTCCTCATGGAAAGTGCAGAAGATCTCGCAGGCCAGGCACTCGGTGCACTTCCCGCGCTTTGCGTCCTCGGCGGGGATGGCCAGGACCGGCCTCCCCTCCTCCAGCTTGAGCACCTTGGAGGCGCATGCCTCCACGCACCCCCTGGTCCGGCAGGCAGAGCACTTGCTCTGGTTGATGGCAATGCGGCCGGTGAGAGTGGCGAAGACATAAGCGCGTTCAGGAACAGACGTCTCCAAGAACGGGGTAACCCTGTGGCTCCGGCCCGAGTTCTTGGCCACGAGCTCCTCCAGCCGGCGGCTACAAAATTCCGGGGAATCGTCGCGGCCGTAGCCTTCGACAACGCCGGGAATCTGTTTGAGATAGGTCCCGAGGATTTCGATCGCCTTCTCTTCGAAATTGCCGCCGAGGCGGATGACCGCAGGGATAGTCAGCTTCTCTTCACGAAACGCCTTGACCAGGCCGCGGGCCGAATGATACTGCTCCTGGCTGGCCACGCCCGAGCCCGAAGCGAAATACCCCTGGATTCCGGGCTGGGAAAGGATGATTTTGGCCGCCCGATAGACCTTGCTTGCCGGAGGATTCCCCGAAGTGTCGCAATAGTTGGCCAGTTTGAACCCCCGGTTGAGCACCGCGTCCATGGACATCATCGAGCCGCCTCCGCCCGCGCCGTGAAATCCGATGTACTGAGCTTCAGCCGCCACCTTTTCCACCATCTGGAAAAAGTAGAATGTTCCGCGGTGGTCCTTTTCTTCGACTCTGTAGGCAATTTTTTCGAGATCGGTCGGCGGCCGGTCGAACTCCCGGGCCACCTCGATCCCCATCTCGGGATGCCGATACACGGCATAATCATCAACAACGATATGGCAGTCCGCGGCGTAGACGGAATCGTCCTCTGTCAGAACAAGAGGATTGATCTCGGCTGAACGGGCGTCGTTCTCCCGGGCAACTCGATAGAGCTTTGTGAGCAGGTCGGCGATCCGGATCAGAACGTTCCCCGCCATACCGGTCTTGATGAGCATATTCCTGGCTTTGTATTCGGGAAAACCTTTGAGGACATCGATCGTCTGACGGGCAACCTTGTCCGGATGCAGACGCGCCATCTCTTCCACGCCCGTGCCTCCGGCCGGGCTGAAGATCAACACGGGCCGCTTGAGTGCGTCATCCAGGACCAGCCCGACAAAGTACTCCGCTCGAATCGCTAGCTTCCGTTCGACCAGGACCTTGTCAACAACAAAATTTCCGACCGTCATGCCCAGCAGCCGCCGTGCCTTTTCCTCGGCCTCGTCCGGCGTCGCAGCGAATTGAATCCCGCCCAGCCCGGCTCGGCCGGTCAGCCAGACCTGTATTTTCAGGACGACAGGATGGCCTATTTTTTCCGCAATTTTGCGCGCTTCTAAGGAAGTCGATGCAACTTCGCCTTCCGGGACGGGTATCCCACCTTGCGAGAGCAGCTTTTTGCTTTGGTATTCGAACAGCCTGGCCATTTTCTCTATTATTCCGGCTAATATTATTCAGGTTGGGAGGGATAAAGTCAATGGGAACGCGCATCTTATGAGCAGAAACGGAGCCGTTTTTTAATCTGCCGGGCTTATTTATTCGAGCCAGACTTTGACAGTCGTGTCTTCCTCGTGGATCTCAATAAGAGCGATCGGGCCTCTGGCTTTGAGTTCGTTAAAGACTGCCCGAAGGTCGACTTCCGCAGATCTCTCGTGGGTCTTTATTTTTGTGTCTTTGACGCAGCCGAGAAACATTTCGACCAGGCAAAGAGGGACCGTGATCCTGACTATATCCCTTTCGGTCTTGTTGTCCGTCACGAGGACCTTGAACCATTGCGCTTCTTTCCCCTTCTCATAGTTTGGGTTCTCCTTGACGGCCTTCTTGATGGCCTGAAGGTCTTCGTCGGGCCCGCCGGCCAGAGCGGGAGACAACAGGAAACATGTCAGAGCAAAAACGGCCAACGAAAAAGCGGGATATTTTCTCATCGTCCTCCTCCTCAATTCAAAAAATCACGGCTTTTAATCAATCCAGATCCTGATGACTCTCTCCTGATTCACGATCTCGATTCTCGCCTTCATCCTGGTGAGCTGGTCGATAATTTTATCCAGGTCATATCCAGCCCGGCGCAAGGAGGCCCGATCCTCTTCGGGAATGGCCTGGAGGGCCAGGTCGGCCAGTACCCAGGGAATATTGACTGAAAAGACGGGCTCGTCCTGTCCCTTAATGGTAACCCGGACTTTCAGGACACCGGCTCCTCCCTCTTCTTGCCGGTCCTCAACATCTTTTAAAGAAGAGGGGGAAACCCGCATCAAGGCGATCCGGGCCCGGTCTCTCAGGTCGGAGTCCTTTTCTTCGTTGACGAGCTGCTTGAGCACGGGGATTGCCCTCGCGGCCACGGACTTGTCACTCACCTGGCTTAACTTGAGAGCGGCATAATAGCTGACAACCCGGTTGGGACTTTCGAGCCGTTCTTCAATCTCGCTCAAATAGGATTTTTCTCCCTTGGCGGCGAGGTCAAAGGACAGGTCGATAATCGATGTCTCTGATTCTTCCACAAAGCTCCTGTTCTTGTCCGGGAGCCGGAGATAGTCTTCATAGGCCCTCAGGGCTTTCCTCTGTTTCCCTTTCTGTTTGGCCAAGCATTTGGCCCTATAAAAAACCGCCTGGGGAACAAGAGGGCTCTCGGGATAATCGGCTAGGAGGTCTTCGAGTATTTGCTGGGCTTCCTCCCATTTCTCGTCGAAGATCAGGATTTTGGCGTCTTGAAAAAGCTTTTCGTCGGCTGGAGCCTGGGCCGGCGCTTGAAGGCAGGCCAACCAGATGACGATTATCGCGAAAAAGAAGACGTTTTTTTTCACCTTAAACCTCACTTTCCTGGAGTTCTCTTCTCAATAGTTTTATTTTCAACAGAAGCTTTTTTTGTTCGATCAATTCCTGGATCTCCCGACGCTCGTCGTCCGTGAGTGCTTCGCTGACTTGAGAGAGCTCGTAAAACAGGAGTTCAATCTGGTCACAGATATCCTTTGCCTTGGCCATCCGGGCTCTCTCGAGCTGCGGGTTGAGGAATTTCTTTTTCTCGAGGAGCTCCCTGGCCTGCTCAACCGCAAAGCTTTGTGGCCCGAACTTTCTCTGTCCGGCGTCGGATTCCATGAATTCAAGAAGCACATAGTGGCTTTTTTCCAGGTAATTCAGCGTTTCTCTCCTGGCGATTTCGAGGTCCACGCGGTCCAGGAACTCGCCGGGGGCGAACAGCGGCTCGCTTCCTTTTTTCTGGAGGATGCTTCCTTTAAAAACTACGAACATGGCCAGAGCGCCGATCATGATCCCGCCGACGATGCCGGCGAGGACGGGCCTCAGGCTTGGGGCAAAAAGCAAGAATCGCTTCCGTCGGGGAGTGGGCCTCTGGGATGATTCCTTTGTCCAGACTGTCTGAACTATTTTTTCCGCCCGGGCTTCCCAATCCACACCATCCAGCGCGCTTCTAAGCGCCGGGCTCAATGTTTCGGCGCTCTGATAAATCCGCTGGACGTCTTTGAGCTCACGGCCGCAGCGGGAACAGGCCTCCAGATGATGACGGATTTTCTCTGTTTTGGCCTCGCCCAGCTCTCCCCCGAGGAAAGCCACCAAGTTTTCTCTGACGCGTCTGCACTCGTTCATGATCCCATCCTCAATTCCGGGCCCAGAAGACGTCTGAGATTCTGGACGGCCTTGAAATGAAGGGACTTGACCGTGCCGGGGGATATCTTCAGGACCTCGGCAATCTCCTGATACTGAAGCCCGTTATAGTGTTTCATGACAAAAACCAGCCTCTGCCGGTTTCCCAGCTTTTCGAGGCTGCGCGAAAAAACCTGCCTCAGGTCTTGAGAGACCGGATTGTCTGGACCGTCGTCTGCGACGACATTTATTTCTTCGATCCTCCTCGAGTTCTCAAGCTCGTTCCGCCGGCCATAGTTCTTGCGGTAATAGTCGATACATAGATTCTTCGCGATCCGAAAAAGCCACGCCTGGAAGTTTTTCTCTCTCTCGTAGGAGCCGAGCTTCAAGTACAGTCTCAAGAAGGTCTCTTGCACAATATCCATGGCATCTTCTCTGTGCCTGAGCATCGAGTAGGCCAGCAAGAATACCTTCTGCTGGTACAGGCAGACGACGGCTTTGAAGGCCGCGCGGTCACCCTGGCGGGCCTTTTCGAGCAGAATCCGGACGTCTTCATTTCCTGTAACTCTCTTCGCTTCCATCCTCAGGTCAGGCTTCATCAATTATTACGAAGGATATTTTAGAAAGGTTCACCCCGAGGGAAAAGAAAAAACTAATAGGAGATGGACCTCTCCCCAGAAGGAATCAACCCTGGGGGGAAATTCCGGGGAAATCCGAGTTAGGGGGGAAATCTATATCAAAATCTGCCGAAATCTTTTCTTTCTCTCCGGTCCCCGCGTCTCTCCGTCCGCGGTCTCGCTTCATTGACTATGATTTTTCGGCCGTCGAACTCCTGGCCGTTGAGCTTGGCTTTGGCATCCTCGGCGGATTCGGCGCTCGCCATCTCCACGAAGCCAAAACCCCGTCCCTGGAGGATGTTGACTGAACTGACCTCTCCGTACTGGGAAAAAAGATCTTTCAGCTTCTCCTCTGTGGTCCTGTAGTTGAGGTTACCCACATAAAGTTTTACAGCAGCCATAAATAAAACCTCCTCACTTTGATCACCGTTCCCCGTTCCGTCCGGGGACCGCCCGGTGATAAAAGCGATGTCATTTTTCCATAACTCCTGGAATAAATCAAGGTTTATTTCCGTTTTATTTGTACCGGATCCACTTCAAGATCTCACCCAAATCTGGGCGCTTCCCGTACATCAAGATGCCAATGCGGTAGATGCGGGCGGTGATCCAGATCATCAGGAAGACGGTGAGCACAAGCAGGGCAATCGACCCGGCCACCTGGGTGAATGGAGGAAGGAGGACGCAAATGCGCATGAGCATCAAGATCGGCGCAAAGAAGGGGATGAGCGACAGGACAACCGAAATGGGGCTCGACGGGCTGCGGAGGACGAGCATCATCAAGAGCATAGGCACGATGAGGAACATGGTTATCGGCATCAAGAGCTGCTGGGCTTCCTTTTCCGAGTTGACCATGGCTCCGATGGCCGCATAGAGAGTCCCGTAGAGAAAATAGCCCAGGATAAAGAAGACAACAAAATAAATGAAAATATAAGCAGGGATGCTGGGCATCCTGAAGGCCGAAGCGGCGGGAAAGGAGGACACGACGAAGGCCCGGCCGTAGCGGGTCAGGCCGAACCCGAAAAGAGCCCAGATCGCGTACTGGGTGAAACCCACGGCGCCGATCCCCAGCATTTTTCCGACCATCAATTGAAAAGGTCTCAAGGACGATAGAACGACCTCAACGACCCTGGAATTCTTTTCTTCGATCACTCCCCGCATAATGATGGCGCCGTAGAAAAAAAGAGTCATGTAGAGGATCAAGACGAGAAGATATGAGATTGCAAAAGTCCCCCCGGTGTCCTCCTCTTCCCCCTTGGCCGTGGCTTTGATCGTCTTCATGCCAACGCGCCGGATGAATTGGGCGATTTTCTGCGGGTCAAGCCCCGCTCGATTGAGCCTCTTCTCAACCACAACTCCGTTCAGCGTCTCGCTAATTCTTCGGATCTCTTCGAAATCCGAAACATGAAGAGAAACGTATTCCGTCTCCCCGCCTTCGAGGACATTCTTGGGGATATAAAGATAGGCGGAAAGCTCCTTGGACAGCAGTTTCCGGCTCAGGACGAGGCGCGAGCTTTCGATATCAGTGGTCGAAGGAAATTCCTGAAGGACATACCTCTTTCGTCCATCTCTCATTTTGTGGTCCAGCCTCTTTTCGAGTCCGGGAAAGACTTCGCCCGTCTCATCGATCACACCGATCGTCTTTTGCTCTCCGACCGTAGCCAACTGGGCAGCGATCGGGATCAATACAAGGGCGGCCATCAGGACGGGGCCGAGGATCGTCCCGATGACGAACCCTTTGGTCTTGACGATCTGAAGGTATTCCCGCTTAATGACCGACCATATCTTGCTCATGCCGATCTCCCACTTTCTCGATAAAGATGGCGTTTAAGCTCGGCTCCTGAATCTCGAACCTGTTGATCCTGACCCGCCCGACGATCCTGGAGAGCACTTCCTGGGGGTCCACGTTCTCCCTCAACTTGATCTCCATGTATTTCCCGTAGTCATCGACCTTTACCACTTCGGGCAACGAGCCGATGAAGCCTCCGTCTCCCTCATATTCCAGGACCGCCGTGTTCTTGCCGTACTGCTTCTTGATCCGGCTCAGGTTGCCTTCGAGCACCAGCCGGGCCTTGTTAATCAAGCAGATGTTGTCGCAGATCATCTCGACCTGCTCCATCCGGTGGGTGGAGAAAACGACGGTCCGGCCTTTTTCTTTCATTTCCAGCATAATGTCCTTGATTAGCTTCGTGTTCACCGGGTCCAGCCCGGCAAACGGCTCGTCCAGGATGATGAGCTCGGGGTCGTGGAGGACGGTGACGATAAACTGGACCTTCTGCTGCATCCCTTTGGAAAGTTGCTCGACTTTCTTGTTTTTCCAGTCAGCCAGGTCAAACCGGTCCAGCCAGAAGTCGGAGGCCTTGCGGGCACGCTCCCGGCTGAGCCCCTTGATTTCCGCCAGGAAGAGCAGGAGCTCGCCGACCTTCATCTTCGGATAAAGCCCCCTGTCTTCAGGAAGGTAGCCGATCCTCTCCTTCATCCTCTCATCCATGGTTTTATTGAGGACTTTGACCGACCCCTGGTCAGGGATGATGATGTTCATGACCATGCGGATGGTCGTAGTCTTTCCGGCTCCGTTCGGCCCGAGCAGCCCATAGACCGTGCCGGCGGGGATCCGAAACGAGAGGTCCTCGACGGCAGAGAAATCGCCGAATTTCTTGGTAATGTTCTGAACCTCGAGCGCATTGACCATGGTCTCGTCTCCTGGCGGGCCGATCTTAGTAAATTCTACCGCAACGGGCCTTTTTCTGCTATATTCTAATCACGGAGCTAAAACTCAACCCGAGAAATTCCGTAATAGGAATATGGAGACAAGATGAAAAAAGGAAAATATATCCTGATTATTTTTCTCATTTTCTTTGTCCTGATCGCCGCAACGGTCCTTGCGTTCATCTATTATGAAGTCAAAAGGCCTCCGGCCATCAAGGCTTCTTCCTATCTCGAGATCAACCTGGCGGGACCCATCCAGGAATATGTCGCTACCGACGAGTGGATGGGCTATTTCCTCGGGACTCGGGCCCTCTCTGTTTACGACATCTGGGAGAGCATGCGCAAAGCCAAAGTGGACGACCGGATTCGCTGCCTCCTCCTTCGGCTCGGCTATCTTGAATGCGATTGGGCGAAAATTAATGAGCTCAGAGAGTCCATCCTGGATTTCAAGGAGTCCGGTAAAAGGGTCTATGCCTACATTGAAGAGGGGCCTGAACTGGACAAGGAGTATTACCTCGCCACCGCCTGTGATCGAATCATCCTCCACCCCATCGGCTGGCTGGGGGTAACCGGGGTCGGCGGCTGGGTGCCTTTTTTCAAGGAAGGACTGGACAAGTTGGGAATTGAGGCGGATTATGAGCACGTCGAGCAATACAAAACGGCCTACAACATGTTCACGGAGAAAGGATTTACTGAGGCGCACCGGACTATGCTCGAGTCCCTCTATAGCGATATTTTCTCCCAATACGTGAAGACCGTTGCCACAGCAAGGAAAAAAACCGAGGAGGAATTCAGAGGAATCATAAACGTCGGCCTTTATCAGGGTGAAAATGCGCTCAAAGCCGGTCTGGTGGACGACCTGATGTACGAAGATGACTTGGAGAAGCTTCTTCAGGAAAAAGGGAAGAAGCTTCAAAGAACAAAGTTCTCCGAGTACGTTAGGATTTCTCCCTCTTCCTTGGGCCTGGAGACGGGAAGAAAAGTCGCCCTCCTCTACGCCATGGGCCCTATTATCACCGGTGAGGGAGGTTTGCAGGCCATCGGCGGCCGGACGCTCTCCCGCTGGATCAGAAGCGCCCGGCGTGATAGGTCGATTTCCGCCATCGTGTTGCGCGTTGACAGCCCCGGCGGGTCGGCCGTCGCTTCGGATGTCATCGGACGGGAAGTCGAATTGGCCAAAAAGGAAAAGCCCGTAGTCGTCTCCATGTCGGACATGGCCGGTTCCGGTGGATACTGGATTTCCATGAGTGCCAATAAAATCGTGGCGCAACCTCAAACCCTGACAGGTTCCATCGGTGTCCTCTTCATTAAGTTGAATATGGCCCGGCTCTACGAAAAGCTGGGCATAACCGCCGAAAAACTCACTTACGGCCAAAGGGCCGACATGTTCTCCTCATTCCGGGCCCTGACACCCGAGGAGAAGGACTTTATGAAAAAGCAGATTCTCTGGACCTATGACCAATTCCTCGCCAAGGCGGCTCTGGGCCGGAATATGGCCAAAGAGGAAGTTGACAAGATCGGCAAGGGCCGCGTATGGACGGGAACCCAGGCCAAGGACATCAAGCTTGTGGACGAGATCGGCGGACTGTCCAAGGCCATAGAGACAGCCAAGAAGCTGGCCGGCATTCGGGCTGAGGAAGATGTCAAGCTGGTCGTAAGGCCAAAAAAGATATCCTGGTTTAGCGCTTTGTTCGGCCGGCAGGAAGCCCGGATTAAGGCTCCTCTTCCAGCAGAACTGGAGAAACTCCTGGCGACCCTAAAAGCCCTGGAAAAGGAAAAGCTCCTTGCGGTAATGCCCTTTTGGCTTCCGACCAACTAGAGGATTCCTGGCTTCTCGGCCTGAAAAATCAGTAGGCATACGTGAAGGGACAGATTGTCCTGAATTCACAATAGCTACAGTTGTGCCAATCCGGCCTGGCCTCGAAGTTCTGGGACCGGAGTCCCTCTTCTGTTTCTTTGATTTTCTGCCAGGCCCGTTCGAGCTCTCTTTCCCCTTTTTTGGCATGGCCAATGATATCCGATTCCAAAAAATAGAGTTGAGTCTCCAGGAGAGATAGGCGCTGGGTCTGGGCAAAAGAAAGGGCATAAAGGTCCATCTGCAGGCTGTCCGCTGTTCGTTTGTCGGCCTCCTTCTGATTCTTCACCTCGGTGGCTTTGAAATCGATGATCACAGCCGCCCCGTCCACGACGTCGATCCTGTCCCAACGGCCGATAAACTTGATTTTCTGCTGTTGCCATTTGAAGCTCTTTTCCAAAAAAGCCGGCTTGCGGCCGGACGCCTCTTCTCGCGCATAGATCCGCTTGAGCGCCTCCCAGCCGGCTTTCTTCCGCATCTCTTCATGCTCCCGGCTGAGAAATCCCTCGTTGATCCACAGGCGCTCATACTCCTCAAGCAGGTCTGCCTCATTGACCGTTTTACCGAGCATCCGCCGCCTCAGGAAAGAATGGATCACAGCGTGAAGGACGCGGCCGAAGACAAGAGTATGATGAGGAAGGACGGGGATCCTCATCCGATGACGGAAATTATACTTGAGAGGACAGGTCAGGTAATCTTCCACCTGGAAATAGCTCAAGCTTAGGACGTCTCTGACCATGACCTGAGGAAGGATCCTGTCGCCCGCAGATTCCAGGCCATAGCGCTTTATCTCTTCTAAGGCTGACGTCCTCAGGACTTCGTCGGGCGTTCTCGGGATATCCAAAGCTTCCAGGATAAACGGGCTCACCTTCTTCAGCCGCTTCAGGCCATAATCTCTGGCCCAGGTCAAATAAATGTATTTTTTTGCCCTGGTCATGCCGACGTAAAACAGCCGGCGTTCCTCCTGAATCACGTTTTCCGCGACGGGCAAATCCTCCTTCAGAATCTCATCGGGGACCGGTATTTTCTGGGGGCGTTCTCGTCCAGGAAACCTATCGGCGATCAGGCTGACCATGAACACGACCTCGAATTCAAGACCTTTGGCCTTGTGCACGGTCAGGACACTGATCGCTTCTTCCTCCAGTTCGGCTTCAGCTGTGGCCGGGTTATCCCCGACTTCCTGGAGGAGGTCGAGATGCCGGGAGAACGACTGGATTGAGTCGTCATCAATAATCTCGGAAAAATTCTTGATCTTCTCAAAAAAAAGCCGGAGGTTCTTAATCTTGAGCTCGGCCAGCAGGCTCCCTTCTTCAACAAGTTTCTTGATGTAGCCCGTTTTCTCCAGGAAAGAATAGACTACCTGCCCGGCATTGCGCGTCTTGGAGAGATCGACGAAATAGACCAGATCTTCATAAATCCTTTTGATTTGGGCCAAGGACGTCTCCGCGATCTCTAAAGCGAGAGATCCTTCCGCGATGCTCCGGAAGACGCTGTGGAGAGGGCTATTCCTTCGCTGGGCGAAATTGGAAACAACGGTCAGATCATAGAGATCCGTTTTGTAAACCTCTGAATGGGCCAAAAAAAAGAGGCTGCGGCTGTCTTCGAAATCCGTCAGCGCCTTGATGAAGGACACGACATCCTTGACCTCGTCCTGGCTGTAGAGTCCCCTGCTGCCGGAAAAACGGAAAGGAATCTGCTTCATGTTCAGGGCCCGCAGGAAGGGGTCGGCGTCAGCGTTTCGCCGGACGAGAACGGCGATCTCGCCCAGCCTGATGCCTGCGCTTACTTTCTCACGGATGAGCTCGGCGACTTTGTCCGCTTCATGGGAAACCGTGTCGAACTGGAGAAGATGGATGCTCTTTTCCAGTGACTGGATTGATGATAGGAGCTTCTTGTCCACCTCGTACCGGAATTCCAGGCGGTTGGGGTTGTTCTGCTGGATGAGCTTGTAGGCCGAATCGAGGATCGGCTGAGTGGAGCGATAGTTTTTGGTCAGGACGATCTCCCTGGCCCCCGGATAATACTTCTTGAAATTAAGAATATTGCTCAGGGAGGCCCCTCTGAACCGGAAAATGCTTTGATCATCATCGCCCACAACAGTGAGATTCCGGTGCCGCGCCGCCATCATTTTCAAGAGTTCGAACTGAATGTAGTTTGTGTCCTGGAATTCATCCACCAAAATATACTTGAACTTGTCCTGGAACTCCCTGAGCACGGAGGGACGCCGCCGAAACAGCTGGACCACGAGCTTGACCTGGTCTTCAAAATCGATCTTGCCTTCCTTCTTGAGGAGTTCCTCATAAGCCCCGAAGACGAGGGCCATTTCTTTGTGCTTGAGAGCTGTCTCCTTGGCCGAATCATCAGGAGCGGCCTTTTCCAGCTTGCGGGCGTATTTAAGATATGCTTCCGGGCTGACATCTTCCTGCTTCAGCCTCTTGATGGCGTCCAGCAGCTCCTGAATATGTCTTGTCGGATAGCTGAGGGGACGATAATACTTCAGCGGGAAGCGGAAAAGGTTTTCTCTAAAAAAGATGGCCTGCTCGACGTCGTCCAACAGCCTAAAATCCAGAGGGTAGCCCAGGTCCAGGGCGTAGTTCCTCAGGACCCGTTCGCCAAAGGAGTTAAACGTGCTGATTTCAACAAAAGAGTAACTGTAAGGAATGAGCTGGTCGACCCGCTCTTCCATCTCGTTGGCCGCCTTCTCCGTGAAGGTCACGGCCATAATCTCTTCGGGCTTGGCCATCTTGGAGCCGATGAGATAGGCGATGCGGTGAGTGATGACTTTTGTTTTTCCTGTTCCGGCTCCGGCGATGATCAGCAGGGGCCCCTGACCGTGGGTGACAGCCTCTCTCTGGGCCGAATTGAGGTCCCGGAGCAGGTCGCGCGTTTGCTTCAGCGATGGTCGAGGCATAATCAGAAAGCCGGAAGAAACGCTTAGCGCTTTTCTTCGTCCTTTTTGATGATGACTTTCTCATCCGGCTTCATCAGGCCGAGCTTGTCCCGGGCTTCTTTTTCAACAGTCTGGGGATTCTTTTCGAGGTCCTCGATTTCTTTCAATAGCTGGCTTTTTCTCGCTTCCAATTGCTTGATCTTCTCTACAAGCTCCGCGTAGTTCTTCCTGGCCCGGTAGATTTCAATCAGGCCGTTCCTCCCGAAAAAAGAGGAGATGAGCAGGACGAGGAAAAAGAATCCGACAGCCGCCAGGATGAGTTTTCTCCGCAGGAAAGATTTGTTTTTGTCTTCCTGTCCCATCAACGCAGCCTTTTCAAACCAAAGGCGAGCAGTCTCCCCAGATCCTCCTGGGACTCGGCCTCGGCATAGCAGCGGATAACGGGCTCGGTTCCAGAAAGCCGCAGGAGCAGCCAATCATCATTCTCCAAATCAAGCTTAATACCGTCTATCCTCTCAATGGCGACCACCCTGCGACCGGCCAGACGCGTCGGGGGACTGATGATGAGTTCCTTCAGCTCCCGTTCGTTTTTGGGGTTCAGCGGAATATTCCTTTGGCCGCCATACTTCTTGCCGTATTCGCGGTAAAAATCGTCCCTCAGCTCGGTCAGGCTCTTTCCCGTCGCAGCCATCATTTCCGCTACAAGCAGGCCGGCGAAAATGCCATCTTTCTCGGGAAGATGACTCTTGACCACAATGCAGGCGCTTTCTTCGCCCCCAAAGACGATCTGCTTCCGCAGGAATAGATCGGCCATGTATCTGAACCCGACCGGAGTCTTGTTCAGAGTGAGACCATAGCGCCGGGCGACCCGGTCGATGAGATGCGTCGTGGCCACGGAGCGGGCCACGCCTCCGCGCCACCCTTTCGTTCTCACAAGATAATCCAGGAGCAAAGAGAGAATCAGGTTCTGAACAACGAAATTCCCGTTATGATCTAGAATTCCAAATCGGTCACCATCGGCATCGGTCGCGATCCCCAGGCCACAGCCGGTCTCAGTGACCAGCTTCTTGAGATCTTTCAGGTTCTCCTTCCTGCAAGAAGGAGTCACGCCACCAAAATAGGGATCGACGTAACCATGGATTTCTTCAATCGGGATGCCATTTTCTTGAAGGATTTCGTCGAGATATTCCCGGCTCGTTCCGTAGAGCAAATCCACGCCTATTTTCAGGCCGGCTTTCCGGATGGCCGCAAAATCGATCTTCTTCTGGACAAAATTAAGATAATCTTCCTGGAGGTCAACCTGCTCGACGAATTCTTTCTTGGGATAATAAGGGAAAAAAACCGGGCCCTTTGACAAACGCCTGATTTCTTCTTCGACCTGGTCTGTTTCCTGGGGAAGTGCGGGCGCCCCTGTTTCCAGGTTTAACTTGAGACCGTTATACTCAGGAGGGTTGAACGAGGCCGTAAAATTAATCCCCGCCTGAATTTTTCTCTTGATAATCTGAAGAGCCTGGGCTTGGGAGGGAGCGTCTCTATCCGTCAGCAGGACGCGAATTTTATTATGAGAAAGAATCTTGGCCGCCTCAAGCGCAAATTTTTCCGAGAGAAACCGGGTATCATAATTGACCAAAACAGAAATCGGTCCGTCGGAGAACCTTTTCTTCAAGTAGTTGCCGATGGCCTGGACAACAATCCTAACATTAGAGAAGGTGAATTCTTCTCCCATCACAGCGCGCCAGCCCGAGGTACCGAACTTGATCATGGATTTTCCAAAAGTTAACACAACACCGGGGGAAAAGCAAACGGCTCGGGAGATATGGCTCCAAGTCACGCCGCGATTTCCCCAGCGAGGAAATCTCGCTCGATTCGCTCCTCGCTCTCCTCTCCGAGGAACCATGCCCGCTCGTCGCTCATACGGACTTCTCACCATATCATCCCTCGCCTCACACCCCCGGTGGCTTCCTGCGCACACCATGAAGATGGCCTGTTAGGGATGCTTTCACTTGACAGTCCTGCCGCCTCTTTCTAACGTATTAGCAGTGAACAAAATCAGGCTGGCCTTCCTCGCGGCCATTTTTTGTGTCTCTGCCGCCACCCTCTGTCTTGAAGTATCGTTGACGCGGTATTTTTCGATATCCCAAAATTACCACTTTGCTTTTTTAGTGATTAGTATCGCTTTCCTCGGCTACGGTGCCAGTGGAACCTTCCTCTCCTTCGTTGAGCGCAGGAGCCGGCCTGAACCGGACGTTTTTCTAAGTTGGAGCTCTCTCCTTTTTGCCCTGTCCATCCCAGCGAGTTTCTTGCTCGCGAACGCGGTGCCGTTTGATTTCTACCAGCTGCCCTGGGACAAAAAGCAGATCCTGCTTGTCGTTCCTTACTATTTTTTCTTCGGGCTTCCTTTCTTTTTCGCCGGCGCTACGATATCTTTTGCCATCACCCGTCTGGCGTTCGCAGCCCACAGAATCTATTTTTTTGACCTTCTTGGCGCAGCTGCAGGCTCATTCTTCGCCGTCCTCGTTTTTCTTCCGTTGGGTGAAAAGGGGGTCTTTGTGCTCATTTCCGCCCTGGCCCTTGTCGGCTGCTTCTTTTTCAGCCTCAAGAGACCTCGGCTCTTTCTCGCCTTTATTTTTCTGCTCTTGATGATGGAAGGTTTGCTTATCCTTTTTCCTCCCGCCCCGCTGAGCTTCCGTTTATCCCCGTTTAAAGCGCTGCCCCAAGCTTTGAGATATCCCCAGGCCAAGTCCTGCCTGACTGACTGGAATTCCTCCTTTCGCGTGGATATCGTCAAATCGCCGGCGACAAGGTTTGCTCCCGGGCTGAGCCTCCTCTACAAGAATGAACTTCCCTCCCAGCTGGGGCTCTCCGTAGACGGAGGCGAGCTCAACGCCGTCACCAAGTTTCAAGGGGCTGAGGATTTGGCCTGGGAATTCCTCTCTTTCCTTCCTTCATCATTTCCCTATTTTTGCGCTTCCGTCTCAAAAGTCTTAGTCCTGGAGCCAAAGGGCGGGCTGGATGTGCAAGCCGCAGTGGCTTTCAAGGCCTCCGAAATCAAAGTCATAGAAAGCAACGCGTTAATTACCAGCCTGCTTCGTCACCAACTCGCCTCATTTTGGGGAGACTTCTATGCCCGCCCGAACATTACTGTCGTCTCCTCAGAGCCTCGCGCTGCGCTGAATAGAGAAATGGGAAAATATGACCTGATCGTCGTCTCTCTCTCTGACGTTCTCGGAGCCACGGGCACGGGGCTGTATGGAATCGGAGAAAACTATCTTTTCACCGACGCGTCCTTCAGTCAACTCCTGGAACTCCTCTCCCCGCAGGGTCTGCTCAGCCTGACTTTTTATCTCCTTCCGCCGCCGAGGCAAGAGGCTAAAGTTCTGGCTCTCGCAGTTGAAGCCCTAGAGAGAAAAGGGTTCGAACCGGCGCTCCACCTGGCCTCCATCCGGACCTGGGGAACCCTCAGTGTGTTCATGAAGAAGAACCCGTTCGCTCCAGAAGAGATCGACAGGATGAAATCGTTTTGCCGCGAGCGTCTCTTTGACACAGCTTATTATCCCGGGATCAAAAAAGAAGAAATGAATGTCTACAATCAGATGGACAAGCCCGCTTACGAAGAGCTCTTTACCACGCTTCTGTCACCACGGTCCCGAAGAGATTTTTATAAAAACTATCTTTTCGCTGTCGAGCCCGCCACGGATAACCGCCCTTTTTTCTACGACTTTATCAAGTGGAAGAAAGCGCGGCCAACCTTTGAGGCGCTCGGCCGGAACTTCGCTGTCCTGTTCCAAGGAAAGTTCCTCTTGGCTATCCTCTTAATCCAAGCCACTGCGGTGGCGTTTCTCCTGATCCTTTGGCCTGTCTGGATTTTGCGGCGCGAAAAGACATCCCAACCGACTGAGTTTCTCCGCGTCTTATTTTATTTCAGCCTCGTCGGAGCCGCCTTTATTTTTATCGAAATCGTTTTCGTCCAAAAGTTTATCCTGTTTTTGGGACAGCCTCTCTACTCTATTTCTGTCGTCCTGTCCTCCCTGCTTTTTTCTTCGGGAATTGGCAGCCTGTTTTCTTCTCAGATCTTGGGAACAGCACCAGTTCGAAGGCTCAAGCGGGTCCTTTTCCTCCTCGCCGGGCTTATTGTCCTTTACCTGATTCTTCTGCCGCCCGTTTTTCAACGGCTTCTGAGCCTGGGCTTAGGGCCCAAAATAGCCGTCACATTCATCATGATCTTCCCTCTCGGTTTCATGATGGGGTTCCCCTTTCCGACCGGGATCCGGCTGCTGGAAAAGACCCGGAGTCGGCTTCTCCCGTGGGCCTGGTCGGCGAACGCGTTTTCCACGGTGGTCAATTCCGTCCTGGCCCAAGGAATAGCGTTAAGCCTGGGCTTTAATGCCGTGTTGGGGCTAGCGGCTGGTGCTTATTTAGCCGTTTTTTCTCTTTTCCGCTTCGCCGATCATGGGGACAAAACGGACGCCTGAGATTTGTCTAACCCTGGGCTTGCCCCCCACTTTCGTGATAAGTGTGAGAGTCTGAAAATAGAGGGTGCTGCCCAGAGGGATGACGAGTCGGCCTCCTTCCTTGACTTGATCGAGAAGAGGGGGCGGGATATGGTTGGCCGCGCAGGTGACGATAATCGCATCAAAAGGGGCTTTTTCTTTCCAACCAAAATAACCGTCGTCCCATTTGACCTGGACTTTATCATAGCCCGACTCTCGAAGCGTCCGGCTGGCCTTTTCGGCCAGGTTTTGTCTGATTTCTATCGAATAAACTTGGTTTGTGATTTCCGCCAGGACCGCAGCCTGATAGCCCGAGCCGGTCCCGACTTCAAGGACTCGTTCACCGGGCTTGATGGTGAGGCATTGAGTCATTAAGGCCACAATATAGGGCTGGGAGATTGTCTGCCCTTCGTCAATGGGCAAAGGATAGTCCTCATAAGCCTGATCGCGGTAGGCCGGGCTGACAAAAAAGTGGCGCGGGACTTTCGCCATGATTTCGAGGACTCGCCGGTCCGTGATGTCACGCGAGGCCAGCTGTTCGGTGACCATTCTCCTCCGGGCTCCGGCATACTGGTCGGCTTCTTGTCCTGTCACCGGCATACAGGGAAAAGAAATGAAAAAGACCAGAAGCCAGAAGCCAGAGAAAACGCGTATCATCCTCCTACCCAATCCTTTGGCAACACAGCCATCTCTATTTTCTTTCACAGGGAGCGAGAAATCAAGATACTCGGAAGCGTCGTGAATATATGTCCGTGCGGCGCAATGAAACCACGTCCCCCTCTTCGAGGAGAGGGAAAGGCCGTTTTTCACCTCCAATCTCCCCTCAAGAGGTGATTGACGACACCGCCCGGCCGTGAGATGGTAAGGCCATATGAAAACCTTGTCTATTGCGGAAGAAATCATGTTGACAAAGCATTTTTTTTCTGATATTGACTCTAATAGTCCGGTTGCACAAAGAAAGAATGCCTTGGATGGAGAACAGAGCCGTATACCCCGGATTTTTCGACCCCATCACCAACGGCCACGTCGATATCATCTTGAGGGGACTCAAGATATTCGACAAAATTATCGTGGCCGTGCTGAAAAATCCGAAAAAGAAGCCTCTTTTTTCGACTAAAGAAAGGGTGGCCATGATCCGGACGATCTTTACGCACCAACCGGAGATAGAAGTCAAGGCTTTTGATGGGCTGTTGGTTGATTTTTCCAGGCGAAACAGGGCCAATATCGTCATCCGGGGGCTGCGCGCAGTCTCAGATTTTGAATATGAATTTCAGATGGCGCTGATGAACAGAAAACTCGACTCCGAGATTGAGACGCTCTTCATGATGCCGAGTCTCAACTACTCGTTCCTCAGCTCGGGGCTGGTCAAGGAAGTTTTCCTCCTGGGCGGCTGTGTTGAAGACCTTGTTCCTGAGATCGTGGAGAGAAATCTCCGGGAAAAACTGAAAAAGGGAAAGTATATTTACTCTAATTGACATAAATTATACGAGGTAGGAAGAAAAATGTTAGGTTTCAGTCAAGACAAAGGACTCGTCGGACTCGACATCGGCTCTCACTCGATCAAGGCCGTCGAGCTCGCCGTCAGGAAGAAAAGAGACAGGGACGTTTTCGAGGTCATGAAAATCGGACACGAGCTGCTCCCCCACGATGCCATTGTGGAGGGGACGATCATCGATTCCACTGCCGTTGTCGAAACTATTAAAATGATCTTTGATGAGAACAAGTTCAAAAGCAGGAATGTCGCCATCTCCATTTCGGGAAACTCTGTCATCATCAAGAAAATTTCCCTGCCCGCGATGGAAAAAGAGGAGCTGGCCGAGTCGATCGTCTGGGAGGCTAAGCACAATATCCCTTATCCCTATGAGGAAACAAACGTCGATTATGCCATTCTCAGGCCTCCGCTGGGAGGGGAGGAGAAAAACCTGGATATTCTTCTCGTCGCGGCCAAGAAGGACAAGATCGCCAATTACAGCAATGTGGTCAACCAGGCCCGCAAGAATCTGGTGGCGATCGATGTCGATGTTTTCGCCCTCCAGAACTCTCTAGAAGCCAACTACCCCGAGACATTCCAGTCCAAGATTACCGCTATGATCAACATCGGCGCAAATATCACCAATGTCGTCATCATTGAACGGGGCTTGGCCCAGCTTTTCCGTGACCTCTCCCTGGGCGGCTTCTTCTTCATCGAAAACATGCGCAAGGAATTGAACATCAGCTTTGATGATGCCGAAAAGCTGCTGAAGGGGATTCCCAACAAAGCTATCCCTCCCGAGAAGGTGGACGAAGTCATTGCCTTCAACGTCAAAGATCTCCTCGATGAAATCGATAAAACTTTCTCTTTTTACGAGGCCGGAGAAAAAAAAGAGAAGAAAATCGAGCAAATCTATCTGAGCGGCGGTCTGGCCCATCTGAGAAACATCGCCAGCTCCTTCGAGCAAAAGTTCAACATTAAGACGGAGCTGTTCAACCCCTTCCGCGATGTCCGCTATGATGAAAAGAAACTGGACCCGGTTTATTCTCAGGAAATGGCCGCTCTTTTCGGGGTGGCTGTCGGGCTGGCTGCTCGGAAGGTGGAAAAACAAAAATGATCAGGATCAACCTTTTAAAGCCAGAAGCGAAAGAAATCAAGGAAGGGCCTGCTCTTCCAGGCCCGGAAATCAGGGCAAAAAAAGCCTTCCCCCTCACCACAGTTATCATTCTCCTGATCATTGTCGTCCTGGCTGCGGCATTTTTCCTGCAGAAAAGAGCAATCAGCCAGGAAAAAGCTCGACTCCAAGTCGCCCAAGCCGAAAAGCAAAAGCTTCAGTATGTTGTCGCCAAGCTGCAGGAACTGGAAAAGCAAAAAGCAGTCTTTGAGATGAAAATCAACCTGATCAAGCAATTGCGAGCCCAGCAGGACACGGCCGTCAAGATCATGGATGAAATCAGCAAAAGGCTTCCCGAGTGGGTCTGGCTGACCGATTTCGCTTATGAAGGTCAGATGATCCAGATGAAAGGGAACGCGCTCTCGAATAACCTGATCGCCGATTTCATCTACAATCTCCAGAACTCGCCCGCGTTTGCCAATGTCAACCTCATCTCGTCGGTCCAGAAAACAGGCCGGGGTGCTCAATACCTTGAATTCTCCTTAACCCTGAACTATGTCCTGCCCGAGGCCGCGCTCCCTCAGGTCAAGCCTGGGGCAAAAGCGAAGCCCAAACCTAAACCAACGAAAAGGTGAAGACGATGAAAAACTGGCCCTGGTATGCCTATATCATTTTGGTCATCGTGGTTTTTGCGCTTGCCTTCTTCCTCTACTTCAAGCCTCAGAACGCAGAACTGCAGAGAATCAGGGCGGACAGGCTGAAGGTGGAGGCTGAAGTCGCCAAACTCCAGGAGCAGAAAAAACAGCTGGACAGGATCGAAGCCGAGCTGGCCACGCTCACCGAAGAATTGAGGGATCTTGAGAAAATCATTCCCGTGAAAAAGGAAATCGACGTCATCCTGAGGAGAATCCAGCAGATGGCCTTCGACTCGCGGCTGGATATCATCAGGTTCACTCCCAGGGGAGAAACCAACCGGGAGTTTTACTCGGAGTGGCCGATCGCGATCGAAATCCGGGGAAACTACCACAACTTGGCTTCCTTTTTTGACCGGCTGAGCAAGTTCGACCGGCTTTTCAACGTCGAGAACTTTGCTCTGAAAGCCCTCTCCGCCCAGACGGAGGAAACGACCATCTCCTCCAATTTCATCGCTAAGACTTATATGTTTATGGAGGAGACGGCCGCTCCCCCGGCGAGTCCAAGCCAAACGAGGCAAGCAAGATGAAAAAGACATGTATTCTTCTGTTCTGGATGGGATTCCTGCTCGCAGGCTCGAGCCTTATTTTTTCCCAGGAGGAGAAAACTTCTCTGGAGAAAGAAATTCTCCCCAATTCCCAGGCCGCTGCCACGACTTACGACCCGGCCGGACGGAGAGACCCTTTCAAGAACCTGCTAGGCGGGAAAGAGCTCAAAGAAAAAACAATGCCAGGGGGGGCTCCCCAACTTTTTATTGATGACATCAGCCTAATCGGAATAGTCAAGTTTAAAAACAAGTTCACGGCCATCCTCAGCGGTCCTCAAGGTTTTCCGTATTATTTCGGAGTCGGGGACAAACTCTCAGATGGATTCATCCTGTCCATCAACGATAGCCAGGTCGTTTTCCGAAAAACCAACGAGCGGGGAATTCCCCTGACAAAGCCCAAGGATATTATAAAAGAAATAAATCCGGAGGAGCGTTAACCATGAAAAGGAAAACATTTTTGCTGCCTCTCGTAGTGTTCGGGTTTTTATCCCTCATCGCCACTGCAGATCAAAATTCCTCAGCGCTTGTCACAATAAATAAAATCACAGTCCAGCCGGGAAAACTCAACACCAGAATCCTCCTCGAGACAAATGCGCCCCTTTCCCCAGTGAACACCTATTATTCTGCAGAAACCATTGTTTTAGTACTCAGCCAGGTCGACACCGTAACCCAGCCCGCTGTCCAATTGGGAGAGCCGGAGCTCATTGCTGGCATCGCGATGGAAAAAGCAGACAACAATCGGGCCCATCTCCGTGTCGAGCTCCGCGAGCAGGTGCTCTACCGTGTCTTCGAAAGCAACGGCATGACGACCATCGAGCTGAACAAAGTTCAAAAGGGACAAGGAAAATATGTCATCGAACCCGAGGCTCAGCAACTGCTGGATAAGAAAGAGGGTGTCCCGATCGTGATGGAGAAGCCGGATATCGAGGAAAAAGATAACCAGCTCCGGTTCAAAGCCAAGCTCAGCAACCCAGCTGTCACGCAGATTTTCACCCTCAACAATCCCCTCCGTCTGGTCGTGGATGTGCTCAATACGATCTATGGAGAACCCGCCTCGGTCATTTCCGTCGACAAATATGGGTTGAATAAAGTGAAAGTCGCCCAATTCCAGCTGAACAATCCCTATTCAATCACCCGGATGGTCTTCAACCTGGACGAGCCAAAATACTATGACCTTCGCTCCGAAAATGACGAGATTGTCGTCACTTTTTTTAAGGACAAGAGCCAAATCCTGACCGCTTCGGCAGCACCAGCTTCGCGGAAACCCACGGCTTCTGCCCCGGCTGCGGTGGCCGCGCCGAAGCAAGAGGAGAGTCACCCTGCTGAGGAGCCGAAGCCGGCGTCTCAACCTAGCGATGAGAAAAAGGCCGACGGTAAAAAGTCTGAACGCGACGGCGCTCCGGCTGCTCCCAGGCAAGAGACAGCTGAAGATTTAAGTCTAGCCCAAGCCCAAGAGCAAGAGGAAAGATACAAGCCCAGAACGATCGCTGAAACCCAAGTCAAATATACGGGCGAAATCATCACCCTGAAATTCAAGGACGCGGACCTGAGGGACGTCATTCTCTATCTTGGAGATTTCGCCAAACTGAATGTTGTTTTTGACCCGGAGGTCAGAGGAGTTGTCACCTGCAACCTCGAGGACGTTCCCTGGGACCAGGCTCTCGATATCCTCCTCAGGAACAACAAGCTCGGCAAGGTGCTCGAGGGAAATGTCCTCCGCATCGCGCCGGTCAGCGTCTTGACAAGAGAGGATGAAGAGCAAAGAAAGCTCCGCGAGAGCAAGGAGCAGGCCGGTCCTCTGATCGTCAAAACCGTAACCCTTTCCTACGCTAAGGCCAGGGACGTCATGGCGTTATTGGCCACTAAAAAATCTCCGCGCGGCGAAATTACGATCGACGAAAGGACGAATACGCTGGTCATCGCTGACGTCAAGGAAACCCTGGACTTGCTGGAGAGGTTGATCAGTGTATTCGACACGCCAACTCCCCAGGTCTCTATTGAAGCAAGGATTGTCGAAGCGACATCGACGTTTGTCCGTAACCTCGGAATTCAATGGGGATTCCGCGGGGTTGCTGATCCTTACTATGGGAATCAGACCAGCCTCCAGTTCCCCAATAAGATCCTGGCAGACGGCTCCCTGATTCCCCAAGGCATTGTGACCAAGGGGATCGGCGGCCCGCTGGGGGGATACGCCGTCAACCTGCCAGCGCCTGCATTTACCACAGCCGTCGGTTTCTCCTTTGCCAATGTCCTGGATACATTCCGGCTGGATGTCGCCATCTCCGCCTTGGAAACATCCGGAGAGGGACGGATCATCTCTTCCCCGAAGGTCACCACCCAAAATAACCAGGAAGCCAACATCGTCCAGGGTCGTCAGATCCCGGTTCAGACCGTGGCCAACTTCACCGTCACGACTCGCTATGTCAACGCCGCTCTTGAGCTCAGGGCCACGCCGCAGATCACAGCCGAGGGGACCATCATCATGACTCTGGAAATCCAGAACAACGCGGCTGATTTTGCCAACCTGGTCAACGGAATTCCTCCAATCACAACCCAAAGCGCCAAGACGACCGTCATGATACCTGATGGCGGGACAACCGTCATCGGCGGAATCTACAGGTCTGAAGATTCTATCACCCGGGAGAGAGTGCCTTTTCTTCATTCTATTCCGATCCTGGGAAGTCTCTTCAGAAGCTTTGCGCGGACAAAAACCAATCGGGAGTTACTCATCTTTATTACTCCCCGGATAATCAAATAAGGGGTGCCACAATGAAAAACACAACAAAAACCCTCAGCATAATCGTGATTGCCTCAGCGCTCCTCCTCTTTACTTCGTGTAACCCTGTAGAAAACAAATCGAAATCCGGCAGCATGCTCATGGTGGAAAACATCCAGGGAACAGATGCCAACGGCCAGGCGGCCAGCTTCCTCCAGTCTGACGTGGTTAAATCGGATAACACTGTCACTGCGGATACAGCCTCGGTGACCTTGAGCGCAATGACTCTTGACCCCAACCCGCTGCTGGGAGAGTCGCAGTACAACGATATTCTCGTGACCCGTTATACGGTTTCCTATTCCCGGACAGACGGGAGAGGCGTTCCCGGCGTCGATGTTCCCTATCCCTTCGAAGGCTCTCTTTCTGTTTTAGTCAAGTCGGGCTCCTCGGCCACATTCTCCGCGGTCGTGGTCAGGGAAGTGGCCAAGCTTGAGCCGCCGCTCCTGTCGCTGGTCGATAGCCGGGCTGAAGGGGTCCTTCAAGTCACGGCCCGGATTGATTTCTACGGCAAGGACCTGGCGAGCAGAGACGTCACAGCAACGGGGTATCTGGCCATTTTCTTCGCCAATTATAATGAAGGTGACTAAAATGAAAAAGAACACAACGCTTCTCTTCATCACATTATTTTTGGTCTTATCGGTTTTCGTTGTCACATCGTGCCGAGACGCCGTCAAAGAACCGCCTCCCACGGGCCCTTCGTCCTATGCCACCCTGCTGGGCTTGAGTGCCAACCCGAACGTTCTTTTCGCCGGCTTGGACACACGCCAGGTGTCCACAATCACGGCGACATTGAAAAAATACGATGGCACCCCCCTTTCAGGCGAAACGATATATTTCGAGATCGTCGATTCTCAAGGGTCGAAGGTTAATATCGGCTTTTTCGACCCTCTTTATACACAATCGATGGTTACGGACGGCTCAGGGACAGCGGAGGTTCTCTATTTTGGTCCCCTCTATGGTGAAGTTGCCAGAAACAGTTATATTTGTATCCGGGCGACCGTTGCAGGGACCGGTCCAGAATTTATCCAGACGATAACTTGGATCTACATTGTTGTTCCGTAAAAACGAAAAGTAGACCGGGGATAAAAAACCAATCTTAGTGTTCTCCACCGAAAAAGAAAATTGACGTTTTTGCCTTGATCCCCTTCAAAGCAGAGGTCAAAACTCTATCCAGGCTACTTTTTTTCCGGGCTCTCAAACTCACCTGGACTCGATGAAGCCCTCTCTTCTTTGAGACGGATGCCAGCGCTGGCCCAAAGATCTTGACGGCTTCTCTTGTATTTCTCATCCGCTCGGCAAATTTTCTGGATTGCTCTGCCACCCGGCGTAAATTTTCACCAAGAAAGAAGACCTCAGCTAAACAGGAGAAGGGCGGGTAATTCATCAACCGACGATACTTGATCTCCTGGCCATAAAACGCCCGATAATCCCCGTGAGCCGCCTCCCGGATGCTGAAGTGCTCGGGAGAATCCGTCTGGATTAAGGCCTCTGCCTTCTCATCATCGCGCAGAAAGCTGAGGTCCCTGACGAGGGACTGGAATGTTTTCTCGCCCGAGCGAAAATCGGCCAAGTTCAGCATCAGCTCAGGATGGAGTACGGCGACGAGGGACACAGGCGGGAAGTTCGCTTGATAGGCGAGAAGCTCAGTGCCGGCCAGGAGGTCGATTTGACCCTGGATAAACTCGCGGACGATTCTGGCCTTGTCTTCTCTCCGGCCGGCTTCATCGGCGGCAAAGATTTCCACCCGGTGATTCGGAAAATTCTTCCTCAATTCCTCCGCGACCGCCTCGATTCCGGCCCCTTTTTTTCCAACAAGGCGGCTCCCGCAACGGGGGCACTTGTCCACCAGAGGGCTGGAATAACGGCAGTAATGGCAGACCAATTTCCCTTCTTTCTTATGATAAGAAAGAGCCAGGTCACAGCGGACGCACTGGGGGACATAGGCGCATCTTGCGCACTGAAGATAAGAGGCATAGCCGCGGCGGTTGAAAAAGAGAAGCACAGGCTGATGATGGTCCAATTGCTCTTTGATTTTCAGCGCGAGCGGACGGTAGATGATGCCCCCCGCCTTGCAGCTATCGACCAAAGTCACATTGGCTTTCCGCGCCTCAGTCCCAAGCTCAATGAGATGGCGACCCTTTTCTGCCCTGTAAAAAGCCTCCACCGTGGGTGCCGAGCTTCCCAGTATCAGGGCCGCTTTTTCTTCCCTGGCCCTCAGCCAGGCTCCCGCGCGGACATCATAAGGGACGCTTTCTTGCTGGGAATAAGATTCATCTTGCTCTTCGTCGACAATAATCAGGCGCACGTTCTCGACAGGAGAAAAGAGAGCCGACCGGGGCCCGACCACGACTTCAGCCCGGTTCTCCCTAATTTTTCGCCACTCCAGCTCCCTCCTTCTCTCCGTCATCTCACTGTGGAGTACGGCCGCAGCTTCCCCAATCCGTTTCTCCAATTTGTCAAGAAGACCCGGAGTCAGGGAGATCTCAGGGATCAGGAACAGAATTCTGCCACCCGCCGAGCGCGTCCTTCTGATCAGGTCGAAATAGACGGCCTCTCGGCGCAGCCGCGACCCATATAAAAGGAAACGGGAGAACGGTTTTCGCGCTATGGAACTGGCAATGGATTCTGCAACCCGGCGCGAGGGCTCATCCAGGGTGAAATCAAGCTCAAGCTGCGTGGGCCGAGCTTCTGGCTCGGTCCGGGCTTTCCTCCTCACCCGCTTGATTTCTCTCCGGACCAGGACGAACTCTTTTTTCTCCAGGCGCGCCACGACGGCGGAGAGCTTTTTCATCCGGGTTTTCTTCTGCAGAAACTTCAACGTATAGGGCTTCTGTTTGAGCCAGGAGGCCACGTCTTTTTCCTCATCGGAAAGCAGGCTTTTGTCCAGGGCTTCTCTCCCCTTTGCAGTTAAGGAAACAGCGGGCCGGGTTCGCAGGATGAAAGAAGGTGGAACTGCGGCCTGGAGGATCTCACCCCAGGGGCAAAAAAAGTGACGGCTCAGCTTCCTGGTAAAGGAAAGAAGCACAGGAGAAAAAATGGGAGACTCATCCAGCACCTCAGCGACCGGTTTAAGCCTCAGGTCTCCGACTCTTCTTCTATTTCTTGTGGCAACGACAAACCCGGTGAGCATCCTCTCCCCGAAGGGGACGAGAACTCTCATTCCGAGACAGAGCTTATCCGCGTGTTCCGGGGAGACGGAGTAAGTGAACGCCCGGTCAAGGGGGAGGGGAAGAACGACTTCCGCGTATCGAATCATTTTTTGCCGAGTGCAGCCATAACTTTCTTCATGTCCTCCCAGACGAGCCTTCTGATGGCCTTATCGCCCTCGTTCCTGACGAGATAGGACGGATGGAAGGTGGGCATGACTTTGATTTTGCCGTATTCGTGGAAATTTCCCCTGAGAAGGCTCATCCCTGCGGCGGATGGAACAAAAAAATCGGTGGCCACTTTTCCCAAGGTCACGATCACGTCCGGCTGGATAACTTCGATCTGCACTAGCAGGTAAGGTTTGCATTTCTCGATTTCCTGGCGGAGAGGAGTTCGGTTGTCGGGAGGACGGCACTTGACCACATTGGTGATATAAACCTCATCCCGGCGAAACTTCATCGCCTGGATGATTTTCGTCAGGAGCTGGCCGGCCCTGCCGACAAAGGGTCTCCCCTGGACATCTTCTTCTGCGCCGGGGCCCTCACCGACAAACATGAGCCTGGCGCCGGGATTCCCTTCCCCCGGCACAGCGTTTTTCCTCCCGGCCGAAAGAGGGCATAAGGTGCAACTGAGGATCTCTTCTTCAAGAGAACGGAGCACGGACGGCCCACTTTCGTTTTCTTTTTCGGGAGAAAAGACAAACTCTATTCCCAGGTCGGAAAGATAGTCGATTTCTTCCTTAATGAGGTCAACGACGTCTCTAGCTTCGTTTCCCAAGCATATCCTCTATTTTTTCCAGAATGACGCGGGCGATCTCCCGTTTATCGAGTTTCTCGGACTCGCTAACGCGGCCCTGGCTGTCGATCAGGGTGACTTTGTTCAGGTCCGAATCAAACCCGATGCCTTCCTTGGAGACGTCGTTGGTCACAATGAGGTCGAGTTTTTTCTCTCTCAATTTTTTCTGCGCGTTCGCCTTGATATTTTCTGTCTCGGCCGCAAAACCGACCACGATTTTCTGGCCTCTTCCTCTCTGCTGCCTCACCGACGCCAGGATATCTTCGGTCGGGACGAGCTCAATATCCCGCGGCGCTTCCTGCTTTTTTATCTTGTGAGGAAATACGGAACTGAATTTGAAATCCGAGACAGCCGCTGTCATCACCAGGACATCCGCCCTGGGGAAGGATTTCTTCACTTCCCGGGCCATCTCCTCCGCCGTTTCAACTTTTATCAGCTCGGTCTTGGCCGGAGGCAAAGCGAACGTCGGACCAGTAATCAAGGTGACCTCCGCTCCCCGGCGGAGAGCCTCAGCCGCAATGGCATAACCCATCTTGCCCGAAGAGCGGTTCGAGAGAAATCGAACCGGGTCGAGCGGCTCGCGCGTGGGACCGGCCGTGACGAGGAATTTCTTGCCTTTTAAGCGCTCGCTTTTTTCGAGAAGCGCCAGACCCTCAGCCACGATTTTTTCGGGGAAAGCCAGCCTCCCCCACCCTTCCTCCCGGCAGGCCAGATAGCCCTTCTCGGGAAGGACGAATTCAACGCCCGAGGAGCGCAGACTCTGGATATTGGCTTGGGTTTGGGGATGGAGATACATCGCCTCGTTCATGGCCGGAGCGACAAGCACAGGACAGCGCACAGCCAGGAAAAGCGTAGACAAAAAATCATCAGCCACGCCCGAGGCAAACTTGCCGATGATGTTGGCCGTCGCGGGAGCCACGAGGAGGAGCGAAATCTCTTCAGCCAGGGAGACATGGGCAATCTCATCCTGATAGTCCTCTCCAAAGGGGTCAACGATGGTCTTCCGGCCAGACAGGGCACTAAAAAGCTGAGGGGCGATGAGGTGAGTGGCATTCCGGGTCATGACCACCTGAACCTGGACTCCTTTTTTCTGGAATAGGCGCAACACCTCACAGGCCTTGTAGATGCTGATCGAGGAGGTTACACCCAGGGCAATTTTTTTCATCGTCGTCTCCCCTTCCCTCTTTTTGAGCAGGTCTCCTTAGCGGAAGCTCGCCAGGATGGGCTTCATTTCTGTTCTGCGCGAAGGCAGGCGTGAGCGATGGCACCTGATGATGGCTTCCAGGTCGCCGACCGCGTTTTCAAGCTCATCGTTGATGACGATGTAATCGAAGCGCGTGTACGACCAGATTTCTTGCCTGGCCCGGGCCAGCCTCCTTTTTATCGCGGCAACCGAATCCAGTCCTCTCGCTTCCAACCTCTTTTTGAGCTCCCCATAGCGGGGGGGCAGGATAAAAACAAGAATGGCCTTCCGGATCTTGTTCTTGACCTGCATCGCTCCCTGGACATCGATATCCAGGATGATGTCCCCTTTTTTAGCGGCTCTCTTCAGCTCTTTCTTGGATGTGCCGTAGCGTGCGCCATGGACCAGAGCCCACTCGAGAAATTCTTTCCGGCCGACCATCCTTTCGAATTTCTCCGGGCTGACATAGTAATAGTCTTGGCCCTCCGTTTCTCCCTCTCTTTTTTCCCGGGTGGTATGGGAGACGGAAAAGTGGACATCCTTGAGGTCGACCAAAGTGCGACGAATCAAGGTTGATTTTCCGCATCCCGACGGGCCTGAAACCACGTAGATCATTGATTTTGCCTCACTCTATGTTCTGGACGTGCTGACGAATGCTTTCCACCTCTCCCTTGATGACCAAACTCTCTTTGATGATGTTGATATCCTGACTTTTGGAATTGATCGTGTTGGCCTCCCGGAAAATCTCCTGCGAGATAAAATCCAGCATTTTCCCGACGGGCTCATCCATGTCCTCGCCGGCCAGTCTCTCAAAGCCATCAAGGTGGCTTCTCAACCGAAGAACTTCCTCAGCAATATCCATTCTCTGGGCCAGAAAGGCCGCCTCTTCTTCCATTTTTCCTTCCTGTGAAACGAGGTCGGCGTTCGCAGTTTTGAGCCGCTGCTCTAACTTTTCACGGATAGCGAGAGGCTGCTTTTTGGCCAAGTGTTCTATGCGCTTTAGAGCCTGCCTGATGCGGCGAAGATGGTGCCTGATCTGCTGGCCGGTCGCCCGTCCTTCCCGGTTTCTCTCCCGGAGGACATCGCTCAGCGCCTCTTTAAAACATTTCTCTAAAAAGGCGAGGGCCTCGGGTGAGAGGTCTTTTCTCTTCAGCTCGATGACCTGAGGAATCCGGAACAGATTATCTGCGGAAAAACTCACTGTCTTGCCAACCCGCGAAGAGGCCTTTTCGAGGGTGGAGAGGATTTTATGGAGAAGCTCCCCATCGATGAAAATATCCCATCCGGAGGGCCCCAGAAGAGTCAAGTCGAGTGCGACTTCGAGCCGGCCCCTCGTGATTTTTTTTTGCGCCAGCGCCCTCCATTTATTCTCGACATCGCCCAGGGTTATCCCCTTATAGTTCCAGTCGAAAAAACGATGGTTGAGGCTCTTGATACTAATCCTGCCCCGCAGTCCCGAAGCCTCAAAGCTTTTTTCGCCGTAACCAGTCATGCTCTTCAAACGCTGGCCTCCTCTTGTTCCGGGAACTGCAAATCATAGAGCTTCCTGTAGATCCCGTTCCTCCCGTAAAGCTCATCATGGCTGCCAGACTCGGCGATGCGGCCGTTGTCGACGACAAAAATCCTGTCGGCATTCCGGATGGTCGAGATGCGGTGGGCGATGACCAGAGTCGTCCTGTTTCTCATAGCATTGGCCAGGGCCGTCTGGATCAGCCGCTCCGATTTCGGGTCCAGGGCCGAAGTGGCTTCGTCCAGGATGAGCAGAGGCGGGTTCTTGAGCAAGGCCCGGGCGATGGCCAGCCGCTGACGCTGTCCGCTCGACAGCAGGCAGCCCTTTTCGCCAATCTGAGTGTCGTAGCCCTGGGGAAGCTCCATGATAAAATCATGGGCTTTAGCCGCTTTGGCCGCTTCGATAATCTCTTCCTGAGAGATATTCTCCAATCCGTAGGCGATATTATTGCGGACACTATCGTTAAACAGGATGGTCTCCTGAGTCACCAAGCCCAGCTGAGAACGCAGGGACGCGAGCGTGACGTCCCGGATGTCTATTCCATCGATGGTGATCCTTCCCGAGGTCGGGTCATAAAAACGGGACAACAGGTTGATGATCGTGGTCTTTCCCGCGCCGCTCAGCCCGACAAGTGCGGCCGTCTCATTCGAAAAGACCTCGAGATTCACCCCGAAAAGGATGGGCCGGGCTTCGTTGTAGCAGAAGGAAACATCCTCAAATTTCACTCGTCCTTTCACGGGCGGAAGCGGATAGGCCGCCGGACCGTCTTGAATCTGAGCGGGGCTGTCGAGCAATTCCCGGAGCCGGTGATATGAAGCGACAGACGCCTGGATGACGTTGTTAGCACGATTCAGACGGTTAATGGGCGTATACATCATAAAAATGGCAAACACAAAAGCGCCAAAATCGCCCGGGCTGATGGCGCCCTGGACGATCCTTCGCGTGCCGACATAAAGGATGAAGGCGCCGACGACTCCGCCGATAAACTCCATAAAAGGCGAGGAGAGGCTTCCGATCCAGGAGAGCTTCAGGCTGGTCTTGAGGTAGCTTGCCGTGGCTTGAAGAAATTTTTTGATCTCAAATTGCTCACTTGTGAACGCCTTGACGATCCGGTTTCCCGTGATGGTCTCAAAGATTAGGCTGTAGATCTGGGACATCTTTCTCTGCCCCACCAAACTCTTTTTTTTGACTTGACGGCTGAAGGCGGCCAAGGGGATGACTGCAAGAGGAGTGATAACGATGGAGACGACGGACAGGCGCCAGTCGATCACAAAAATGCCGACGATAAGGGCGCAGAGAATGAAAACTTCCTCGATGAAATCAGCCATGCTCCCAGAGATCCCCTGCTGGATTTTGTCGACGTCATTTGTCAGCCGGCTCATCAAATCCCCGGTGGGTTTGTTGTCGAAAAAGCTCGAAGACTGATAGATCAGGTGCCTGTAAAGGTCATCGCGCACTCTCTTGACGATGCGGTGCCCGACCGATTTCATGAAAAAAGACGAAAGAAAAGTGAAGAGTCCCTTGCCGAAGATCACGACGAGCACGAGTAGCGGCAGAAACCTGACCAATTGGTCTTCGCTAATATTGAGGGACTTGAAAAGGAAATCCATTACCCGGGCTTTGGTCGGTCCCCCAGGGGAAGTGAGCTGAAAGAGTTTGTCCATGATCGGCTGGACGAGATTGACAAAAAGATAGGTGAAGAGGGCGACGAAGACCGAGCAAACGAAAGACAGCAAGAGGAGCTTTTTCTCCTGGAGGGCAAGTTTAAAAAGGGCAAATATATCTTTCATGTCGAAGTGGAGTCGTCAGACTTCGAGGCAAAGAGAATCCGGGCGATTTCCAGGGCGTTCAGGGCCGAGCCCCGGGTCAAGTTGTCGGTGACCGTCCAAATCCAAAAAGCATTGGGAAACGCTTCTTCTTTTTTGATCTGTCCAATAAAGATCTGTTCCTTTCCGGCTACGGAAACCGAAGAGAAATGACAGGAGGCGCTGGGCGGATTAATCCTGAAACGGGGGCTTTCCTTGAACAGCCGTTCCAAATCCTTGATGGCCGCCTCCCGGTTGAGCTCCACATAGGCCATGATGGAGTACGTATGGAAAACCGGTGCCTGAACGATCGACAGCGAAATGGGAAAATCGGGAAGAGCCAGGACTCTTTTAATTTCCGCAATGATGCTCTTTTCCCCGCAAGAGAAACCGGTGGCATCCGGCGCTTCCGTATGAGAAAGGATGTTGAAGGCAATCTGTTCCTTAAAGACCTTTTTCCTCGGAGAAGCCCCCTGAAGCAAGGCCGTGCTCTGGCTGGCAAGCTCGTCGATTCCGGACTCGTCAAAGGCGGAGACCGGCTGGAGGACAAACGCGACGGTCTTGCATACACCGAACGCAGGGATGAGCCGATGGAGGAGCGAAGCGAGGATAATCGTTACGGGGTGAGGATTCAGGATCAGAGGAAACCGCTTTTTGGCGATCACGTCGTCATTGACTCCGGCCACGATTACTGGGACATCCTCCTGGTTGCCGAACGTGTCCCCGAGATCGATGGCCTGGAACTGCTTTTCTCTGGCCAGCAGGCCGAAGGTGCGGTTGGTTTCCTTGTCTCCTGCCAGGAAGACGAGGTCGAGGCCGTCAAGTAGGTCAAGAGTGGGATAATGGATAATCCTTGGCTCATCCTGAAACTGGGTCAGCTTGCTGTATTCCTCCTGGACATCGGGGTCAAAGAATTCAATGTGTGTCAGCGGAAATTTTTTGACGCTCAGCACACCTTTAATTTCTTTTCCGCGCAGGGAATCCGTTCCGATCAGCCCGACGCGGAACGTTTTTTTGGGTTTCATTTCTTTGGCCCGCCGACTCAGAGCGACTTTCGGAACTCGCTCATCAAAAGGTACATCTTGTCTTTGAGGGCAAGCTTGCGCTTCTTGAGTTCTCTTTCCTCAAGGGCTTCCTTTTCCGTCAAAAAGCTCTTGCCCTTGAATTTCTCGAGCTTCTTTTCGCAGGACTGGTGCTCCTCGAAGAGCTTTTTGAAGGCGGAGTCCTCCTTGAGCATCCGCTTTTTCAGTTCATTTTCATCCATTCACGCGTCCTCCCCGGCAAAGGATATCACAATGGGTGGGCTATTTCAATTTGAGGAGGGTGTCTGCAAGTACCGCCTTTTGTATGATTCGATGGGGGCAGGAAGCCGCCCTCGGCCCCCGCACCCCGGGGAACCAGTCCCGTCGGTTCCCCCCGTCGAGAAAAACCCGATGGGTCCCCCCTCCGCTACGGGGGCTTCAGGGCGGCTTCCTGCCCCCATCATGAATACCGCAATATGGAGGGACTTCCAGTATGTTTTCAGGGGGTGAGTCCCTGGCCGGAGGATCCGAGAACCTCCTGAAACACCTTTTCCAGCCGGCCGGCCAGCGCCTCCCACGTGAATTCCATAATCTTATCGTGCCCGGCGCGGGCAAGGCGTGAGCGCAGCTCCTCGTCCAGGATCAGCCGTTTGATCCCGCGGCTGAGGAAATAGGGGTGGGCATATGGAATGACAAGAGCTGTCCGGCCGGGGAAAGCAAAATCTCCTGTTCCGCTCGGTGTACAGACGACAGGAAGGCCGCAGGCCATGGCTTCGGCAGCCGTGTTGGCCCATCCAGCGCGCCTCTCGGCGCTCGCAAAGAGGTCAGCCTGGGAAAATAGCCAGGCCATCCGGTCCTGAGGGAGGTTGAGGTGAAATTCGTGAGGGACGGATGTCTTGATGAGCGAACGGGGATCGACGCGGTCCTCGCCCACAAAGCTGTCGAAAAATATGAGCTCGACTTGGGAAAACTTGCGCTGCAGCTTTTCAACGGCCTTGATCACGAGATGGACGCCCTTCCTCTTTTTGTAGACCCGGCCATAACAGAGGATCTTGAAGGCACTTTCAGCAGTCCTCGGAGGAGCAGAAGCCTTTTCAACGGGATGAAAGATCTTTGGGTTTATGCCTCCAGGAGCGCAAAAACAGCGAATCCCGTGCTTTTTTTCGAGACGGCGGCAGATCCCCTCTGAATTCCCCAGAAAATAAAATGGCTTTCGGGCGGCCTCTTTTTCTTTCCTGTGGCCTTCGAGCAAAAAATAGAAAAACTTGGCCGTGGCCTGAATGCGGTCAAAATAAGGAAGAATAGAGTATTCGCTGATGAGGCCGATGTGGAAGGAGTCGCCTCCCATGGCTTCAAAGGGCCTGATGGTGCCGATGAACTCGAACCATTGAGGCTTTTCTCCCGTGGGCGTAAAGAGGACAAAGGTGTGCCCCTTTTTTGTCAGTTCGTTCCCGATTTCGAGGTACCGGCGAACCCCGCCGAAGACCTCGACATGGGGAAGGAGCGCGGCAATCTTCATTTTCGACTGAACGTAGCACGACTTCCGCTTGGCGTCAAGGGGAGCAAAGAGTTGACTTTCTTTAAGGGGAAAAATATACTAATGACCGCTTCGTGAAGTTGAACTCCCGACTCGCATATGGCGAGGTAGCTCAGTCGGTAGAGCGAGGGACTGAAAATCCCTGCGTCGACGGTTCGATTCCGCCCCTCGCCATTCTCTCCCCCTTTAAATTACAATCTTCCTTTGCAGCACTATTCGGCAGAATCATGCGGATACGGCCAAATCTTGGTTCATTTTTTGCCCCCAGAAAGAGCTCGACTTTGAGTTGACTATTTCAATTGTTCCTTGATATTCTTTTTCCAGATGGCCCAAGACCAATCCGGAACCAGATACAGTCTGCTCTACCGGTTTTTCCGCCTCTTCGCTGATATCCGCACGGGGGAAGCTCTCAAAGCGTTCCTGCTGGCCCTCAACAGCTTCCTGCTTCTTATGGCCTATTATATCCTCAAGCCGTTGCGCGATGCCCTGCTCCTCGTCGACAAGGACTCGCCGGTGGTAAAGAGCTACCTCAGCGGCGCTCAGGCCATCTTGTTTATCTTTGTCATCAAAGGGTTTAGCCGCCTGTCCTCCCGAGTGCCCCGGCATATCCTCATCACCTGGACAACACTCTTTTTCATTTCCAACATCGTCGTTTTTTATTTTCTTCATCTTGGGGGAATGCCCATCAAGACGATGGGAATTATCTTCTTTATCTGGATCGGAGTGTTCAACTATTTTGTGGTCGCTCAGTTTTGGGGCTTCGCCAACGACCTTTACTCGAGCGATGTCGGGAAGAGAGTCTTCCCTCTCATTGCCTTGGGCGGGACGTCGGGGGCCGTGGTCGGAACCCGGATGAAATGGCTGAGAGATCTTGTGGGAGAGGGTTGGGAATATAAGCTCATGCTGATCTCGGGCGTTGTTCTGCTCATTTGTATCGGGCTTGCTATTTTTATCCACAAAAGGGAAGTCCGAAAGGCCAATGAAGAGAAAGAAAAAGGGGGATCTGCGGCCGAAGAAAAGGCCAGCGTCCAGGAGCAGCCCCTCAAAGCCGGAGGGGGCTTCCGCCTTGTCTTCAAGAACCGTTACCTTCTTTATATTGCCCTCATGATCGGCATCCTGAATTTCGTCAATGCCACTGGCGAATACATCATCTCTGATGTTCAGACCAGGGCCTCGCTCGAGGCCGTTCAAACAGTCGGGGCCGATATGCAGAAGTCCATTCACAGCGCCTTTATGGATTACCAGTTCTTGACGAGCGTCATCGCCTTGATCATCCAGCTCTTTTTAGTTTCGCGAGTTTTCCGCTGGGTTGGGGTCAGCGGCGCGCTTCTATTCCTCCCCCTCATTGCCCTGGGAGGGTATGCCTTGATTTCTTTTGGCGCTGTCCTTGTCCTCGTCCGCTGGGTGAAGTCCCTTGAAAACGGGACGGATTATTCGCTCCAAAGCACGGCGAAAGCCGCCTTGTTCCTGATTACACCGCGAGAAGAAAAGTATAAAGCTAAGGTGGCGATTGACACGTTTTTTGTTCGGGGAGGCGATACAATTTCTGCCCTGGCGGTCTTGGTGGGAGCTCAACTTCTCTCAGTGACGGTCGAAAAATTTGCCCTTGTCAACGTCATCGGTGTGGGAATCTGGATCGCAATTTGTTTCCTGGTCATGAAGGAATACAAAAGAATTAGAGCAAGAGGCGTGGAAAGCCAGATCGGGGTTTGAGGCTTAAGACGCCAGAGCCTGGAAGGGCTGAAGAAGTAGATTCAGCATGATCGAACCGAGCCTGGTTTACCCGTACTATAATAACCAAGCCTGTCTTGAACGGCAGTTGCTGCGTTGGACCGGGTTGCCTCCAGATTTAGCCCGACGAATAGAATATGTCCTTGTGGACGACGGCTCGCCGAAGGAGATTGGGTCATCGCTGGCGACATCGATCACTTCTTCCCCGCGGAAGGCCTGATCCACGTTCTTTCTATGGCCAAAGACCCCGGCACGGTCTATTATTTCGGCCGGAAGAAGGAGGACGGTTCACCGAAACATCCTTATCCGAATTCATTCCTGATCCCTCGGAAAACGTTCTGGGCGGCGGGCGGATATGACGAAGACTACGGTTCGGTCTGAGTGGGAGATCGTCAACAGATGGCGGATCGCCGAACCTTGATTGCCGCTTGAAGAAAACTCAGCTCAGGTTCGCTTTAATGATTTTTTTGACCGGGCCTCTGAATTCAGGGTGCTTGAGGGCGAGGGCAATTGTGGCTTCGAGGAAACCGAGCTTGTTCCCGCAGTCATAGCGCTTCCCTTCAAAAAGCAGTCCATAAACGGGCTGAGTGTCGAGAAGCACCCTGATCGCATCGGTGATCTGAATCTCGCCTCTTGAGTCAGCCGATGTTCTTTTAATGGCGTCAAAAATCTCAGGTGTAAAAACATACCGCCCGAGAATTCCCAGGTCGGAAAAGGCCTTCTTGGGCCCGGGTTTTTCGTGCATGTCCGCGACCTCAAAAACCCGGTCGGAAACCTGCCTTTTCACCTTGATGATGCCGTACTTTTTTGTTCCTTCCCTGTCCACGCGTCCCAAAACGATCACCGTCCCCCTGAGTTCGGCAAAGGCGTCAACGAGCTGTTTAGTGCACGAGACCAGGCAGTCATAGATATCATCGGGCGTGAGAGCGGCCACCGGCTCTCCGGCGGCAAAACGCTCTCCCATCAGAATGGCATGGCCGAGGCCGAGTGGCTCGGGCTGGCGGATATAGGTAAAATTCGCCAATTTTGAGATCTTCCGTACCTCCTCAAGCAGGTCAAGCTTGCCCTTGGCTTTGAGGAAGGATTCGAGCTCCGGGCTGGGGGCGAAGTGGTCTCTCATGACCGACTTCGCCTGGCTCGTAATCACGGCGATATTCCGGATACCGGCTCCGAGGATTTCCTCTACTGTGTACTGGATGAGAGGTTTGTCGATGACGGCAATCATCTCTTTGGGCAAGGCCTTGGTGGCAGGGAGGAAACGAGTCCCGAACCCGGCTGCAGGAATAATGGCTTTGTTGACCTTCACTCTTCCTCCTCGCCGATCCGACCACCGGCAGGGAGATTGTCAGAATAAGGCAACGTGCTAAAACTTATAACCGACCGAGATAGTCGGGACATAAAGATTCATGGTGTAATCGCCGGGCATAGCAGAGGCATAATTCGGGTCATACACCCATTTGGCGAAGTCCACTTGCCTTTTGTTGCCGAATAGCATTTCGAACCCGAAGTCGATCTGCAAACCGTTGAGATTGTATCCCAGCCCCAGGGTGATACCGTTAAACGTAAAGCAGGGCAAAAGGACGTTCATGGTGCTGTCCGGAACGGGAGTCGGATCATAGTAATATCCGGCACGAAGGGCGACGTTTTGGTAGAGCATGTACTCGGCTCCAACTCGGATCTGGAGGGCGTTTTTCCAGCGCATGGGGACGACGTTTTCTCCGCTCCCAGTCATTAAGAGATCCCAATAGGCATCTTGATACTCGGTCACGAGCTCTTTCACTTTCGACCATTGGGTCCACTGCAGATCGGCTGTCACGACCAGGTCTGTCATCGGGCGGTAGGCCACGCCGCCGGCGATCCACCAGGGCATGGTTAAACTCATATCGGCCTCGGATTCATTCTTGAAATTGGCGCCAAGGAGGTCGATGTTCTCGATATTGACAGTACCGCTCAGGTTCAGCTTGCTCGGAGTCCGGACAGTCAGGCCGAAACTCAACTGATCATTCGGCTTGTATAAAGCCCCGAACGTAGCGCCAATGCCCCAGCCATTCAGGCTCTCCTCAAACTGGCCGAGGTCGAGCTCGCCGTACCCGGAAACTTCGGCGGTTCCGGCCCATCTTTTAATCGAAAACATTCCATAGTTGATATTCAGAGTGACTCCGACAGACACGGTCTCATTGATTCGATAGGAGGCACCCGGGGCAATGGTAATCATCCCCACCCGGCTCTCCAGCAGGTAAGAGATTCCGTTGGTGACAAGCTTGAAGTCGTCGCCATCCCAAGTCGATCCGAGGCCCGAGGGAGCATAGATACCGATTCCGGCCACGAGGGACTCGTTGATCGGATGATAATAAGTCAGCATTCCAGACAGATAATGTTTGGTTTTCGTATGAGCGTCGACGACGGTCAGAAGGCCCGCGTCAGTGGGCTGTTGAAAGAGGTACGTGCCGCTCGGGATAATGTCCGTGGCATAAAAACCAAGGTGTTTCGTTTTGAAATGAGAAAGTCCGGCCGGGTTCCAGTAGATCGTGCTGAAATCGTCAGCCAGCCCCACAAAAGCGCCTCCCATAGAGAGGGCCCTGCTCCCCAAGCTGTTGAGGTTGAGTCCATTGGCCAGAGCCAGCGTGCTCAGCCCGAGAATGAGCGCGACCGCCAAAAGAACCGCTCTGTATGTCTTCATCTTAACCTCCAGTGATCTTATAATTTTTATCTATTTACTATATATTCCGAAACAATGTCAATCTGAATCGCGCCGGGACGCCTTTTTAAAAACAAAATTCTTGTCCTTATCCACATCGACTTTGACCGTATCGCCTTCCTGGTATCTCCCCTGCAGAAGCTGAAGGGCCAGCGGGTTCTGGATTTCCTCCTGGATCTCTCTCTTCAGAGGCCGGGCACCATAGACAGGATCATATCCTCTCTCGGCCAACAGCTCTTCGGCCTTCTGACTGAGCTCCAAACCGATTTTTCTCTCCTCAAGCCGGCGGCGGAGCTGGTCCAATTGGAGGTCGACGATTTGGAGCAGGGCCTGCTTGGACAGCGCCTTGAAAAGGACGATCTCGTCAATGCGGTTCAGGAATTCGGGCCGGAAGGAAGTCTCCAGAATTTTCTTGACCTCCCTCTCCATCGTTTCATAGTCCAGGCTGAATTCCTTGATCACTTGGCTTCCCAAGTTTGAGGTCATGATGATAATCGTGTTGCGGAAATCAACCGTCCGGCCCTTGCCGTCGGTCAGCCGGCCGTCATCCAGGATCTGGAGAAGGATGTTGAAGACATCGGGATGGGCTTTCTCAATTTCATCCAGCAGCATGATTGAGTAGGGCCGGCGCTTGATGGCCTCGGTCAGCTGACCTCCTTCTTCGTAGCCAACGTAGCCGGGCGGCGCGCCGATCAGACGGGAGACCGTGTGTTTCTCCATATACTCCGACATGTCCAGCCTGACCATAGCCCGCTCATCGTCAAAAAGAAATTCCGCCAGGGCGCGCGCCAGCTCGGTTTTCCCCACGCCGGTCGGACCCAGAAAAATGAAGGACCCGAGCGGCCGGGAGGCGTCCTGGATCCCCGCCCGGGCCCGCCGGATGGTGTCGGAGACGACCCTCAAAGCATGGTCCTGGCCGACCACGCGCTTGCCCAGGTTGTCCTCCATCTTGATCAGGCGCTCAACATCGCCCTCGAGCATTTTCGAGACAGGGATTCCCGTCCAGCGCGAGACCACTTCGGCCACGTCCTCCTCGTCCACTTCCTCCTTGAGCATCTTCCCCGTTTTCTGAAGCTCGGCCAGCTGAGCGGCAAGCGTCTCCAGCTGCTTGGAGATTTCGATCAGCTTGCCGTAGCGGATTTCGGCCACCCGCTCCAGGTCCCCGCGGCGCTCGGCGTTCTGTTCTTCAATCTTCAGCGCATCGGCCTGCTCTTTGAGCTTGTTCATCGCGTCAATCAAGTCTTTTTCCCTCCGCCATCGGCCCTTGAGAGCAGCGCTCTTTTCTCTGAGATCGGCCAGCTCTTTGCCGAGCTTCTCCAGCCTCTCTTTGGAAGATTCGTCCTTCTCTTTTTTGAGAGCCTGCCGCTCGATCTCAAGCTGAAGAATCCGGCGCTCAAGCTCGTCGATCTCCTCCGGCATGCTGTCGATTTCGATGCGGATACGGGAGGCGGCCTCGTCCACGAGGTCAATCGCCTTGTCGGGAAGATACCGTCCGGAAATATAACGCTGAGACAGGGTCGCAGCCGCCACGAGCGCCGAGTCCTTGATCTTCACTCCATGGTGAACCTCATATTTTTCTTTGAGGCCCCGGAGAATCGAGATCGTGTCCTCCACCGATGGCTCCCCGACAAAGACCTGTTGAAACCGGCGCTCCAGGGCGGCGTCTTTTTCGATGTATCTTTTGTATTCATTGAGTGTTGTCGCTCCCACAGCGCGAAGCTCACCGCGCGCGAGGGCCGGCTTGAGCATGTTCGAGGCGTCCACCGCTCCCTCGGCGGCACCGGCCCCGATGATCATGTGAAGCTCATCCATAAAAAGAATGATCCGGCCGCTCGCCTCCGTAATTTCCTTGATCACCGCTTTCAGCCTGTCTTCAAACTCTCCCCGGTATTTTGTCCCAGCCACCAGGGCGCCGATATCCAGCGCCAGGAGCCGCTTGTCTTTCAGGGATTGAGGCACATCGCCGTTGGCAATGCGCTGGGCCAAGCCCTCGACGATGGCCGTTTTTCCCACTCCGGCCTCTCCAATCAGGACGGGATTATTCTTGGTCCGACGGGAGAGAACCTGAATGACACGCCGGATCTCATCTTCGCGGCCGATGACCGGATCGAGCTTTCCCTGCCGTGCGAGTTCGGTCAGGTCGCGGGCGTATTTCTCGAGAACCTGGTACTTTCCCTCCGGTTGAGGGTCTGTCACCCTCTGTGTGCCCCGAATAGCCGCCAGGGCTTGAAGAACGGCTTCTTTGGTCACGCCATTTTCCCTTAGGATGCGGCTGGCCTCAGCGGACTTGTTCTCAAGAATAGCCAGAAGGAGATGCTCCGTCGAAACATACTCATCCTTGAGGGTGTCGGCCTCCTTCTGGGCCCCGTTCATGACCTGACGGAGAGATGAGGAGAAATAAACCTCGCCTCCACTGACTTTGGGCATTCGCTCCAGCGTCTGTTCCAGCGTCTCCCGAATCCGGGACGTATTCACCCCCAGCTTCGTCAGTATCGCCGCGACAATGCCTTCTTCCCGGCTCACGAAGCTCCAGAGCAAATGTTCCGGCCGGACTTCTTGGTGTCCCATTTCCTCGGCTTTCGCCTGAGCCTCTTGGAACGATTCCTGTGACATCACCGTGAACTTGTCCCATCTCATTTTTGTTTACTCCGTTCATATTAAAATATGCCATTGCGCCTTCTGTCAAGGAAAGACAAAGAATTAAATTTTTCTCTTGACAATTTTAAAAAAAAGTTGCTATTTTTTTTCTCAGAGATTCCAAAAATGGAAGAGATCGAAATCACGAGTTGGCTCACTCTTGATGCGATCAAGAAGAAGGCGAATATCGTGGAAGCGGTCGGCAACCTGCAGACCGGCCACAGCATGTCCGTTTTCTGCACCATTGAGGACGATTATCTTGAGCTCGCCTATAGCGACTCCGCAGCCAACTACTTGCGCCGTTATGAAAACAACGAGGAGTTCGAGGAGGCCTTAGAGCAGAGGAAGGAGGAGGACGGCGAAACTCCCTACGAAGAAGAACGGGACTACAACGAAGATTATGACGAAGAGGAAGAAGAGGAAGAATTCGACGTCGAGGACGAATCCGAGAGTTTCTGACTAACCCTGCCGGTCCATTTTTTCCTTAAGATTGCTCAAGACATTCAATGCCTCCAACGGCGTTAGGGAGGCAATATCCAGGCTTTCAATAACATCCTTCAATTCTCTCAGCCGTTCCTTTTCTCTTTCCTCTTCAAAAAGAAGAAGCTGCGCCTTGTCCCGCTTCCGTTGGGAGCGGTAGGCCATCCTGGGCAATCCCGAATCATCTAGCTCGAGCTTTTCAAGGTTGAACAGGACTTCCTTGGCTCTCTCGATGATCGAACGGGGGATTCCGGCCAGCTTGGCCACATGGATTCCGTAGCTTCGGTCCGAAGGTCCAGGAAGAATCTTTCTCAGGAAAATGACTTCGTCTTTCCATTCCTTGACCGAGATATGGTAGTTCTTAATCCTCTTCAGCGTCAGGGCGAGCTCGGTCAATTCATGGTAGTGGGTGGCAAAAAGTGTTTTGGCCCGGACATCCTCTTTATCGTGGAGGTACTCTGCCACGGCCCAAGCGATGCTCAACCCATCGAACGTGCTCGTGCCTCTGCCGATCTCATCCAGAAGAATGAGGCTCCGGGAGGTGGCGTTGTTGAGGATATTGGCCGTCTCGATCATCTCGACCATGAAGGTCGATTGGCCCAAGTTGAGGAAATCCATCGCCCCGATCCGGGTGAAGACGCGGTCAACGACGCCGATCTCCGCGCTTTTCGCCGGAACAAAGGAGCCCATCTGGGCAAGGATCGAAATCAGGGCCACCTGTCTAAGATAGGTTGATTTCCCGCCCATGTTCGGTCCCGTGACAATCAGGATCTGGTTCTCGCCGCGGTCGATGAACGTATCATTCGGGATGAACGGTTCGGCCGATGTTTTCTCGATGACGGGGTGCCGTCCGTCCACGATATGAATCCGGTCTTCATAATCCACAAGAGGCCGGCAGAAGTTGCGCTGAGCGGCGAGCTCAGATAAAGAAGAAAGCACGTCGAGCTGGGCGATGGCGGCGGCGATGCGCTGCAGCCGGCCTGTCTCTTGGGCAATCCTCTCCCTGACTTCAAGAAACAGCTTGTGCTCGAGCTCAGCAATTCTGTCCTCAGCGGTCAGAACCTTCTCCTCGTATTCCTTGAGCTCGGGCGTGAGGAACCGCTCCGAGCTCACCAGCGTTTGTTTCCTGATATAGTCTGATGGAACCAGGTGCAGGTTGGATTTCGTGACCTCGATATAATAGCCAAAGACCTTGTTGTACCTCACCTTGAGGGAGCCGATGCCTGTCCGGTCCCTTTCCTTTTTTTCAAGCTGGGAAATAAACGATTTCCCGGAGCGGCTGACCATCCGCAGGTCGTCAAGTTCAGAGTTGTACCCGTCCTTGATCAGCCCCCCTTCTGTCAGCAAGAAAGCGGGCTCGTCCAGAATAGATCTATCTACGAGCTGGACAATATCCTCGACATTGTCCCAGCTCTCGCAAGTGCCTTTATTCGCCCGAGCGCCGAGATCCTCGAGCAGGGACCGGATCCTAGGGAGAAGAGACAGCGACTTCTTTAATGAAATCAGGTCGCGGCCGTTGGCCGCAGCCAGGGAGATTTTTCCAGTCAGACGTTCCAAGTCGGAAATTCCCTTCATGACCTCCCTGATTGCCTGACGGACGATTGTTTTTTGGAGCCATTCCTCCACGGCCTCATGCCTTGCCTTAATCTCCGCGCAATCCAGGAGCGGCTGAAGAAGCCAATTTTTGATCAACCTCCCCCCTAAAGATGTAACGGTGTAATCAATGACGTCCAGGAGGGAATCCTTCACCCGGCCGTCCCTCAGGTTTCGAGTCAACTCCAAGTTCTTGATCGTCGTCGCATCCAGGATCATGTGCTCGCTCGACTGGAAAAAAGTGACCTGCCGGACCAAGGACAGGGAGTCTTTGCGGACTTTTTTAAGATAAAAGAGAAGGGCACCGGCAGCCGAGATAGCTCGCCTCTTTTCCTCCAACCCGAAACCGGCCAGGGAGGCGACCTTAAAATGCTCAAGCAGGAAGCTATGAGCCTGAAGAAAATCAAATGACCAGGGTTCAACGGGGCTTTTCACCAAGGGAGGCAGGTCATTTTTCCCGACAACCCGTTCGATCTCTTCTTCCTGGCCGGCCGCAAAGACAAGCTCTTTCGGCGATGCCCGGAAAAGCTCATCGGCCAAGTTCTTCCACTCGGAGGATTTCCCTTCTGTTGCCTTTATGAATCCCGAGGCCAGGTCAATCAGGGCCAATCCCCATTCTCCATCTTCAATATAAAGACTGGCGATAAAGATGTTTTCCTTCGCTCCTTCAAGCTCCACCTCCACGGCGGTACCGGGAGTCAGGACCTTGATAACATCGCGCCTGACCACGGTTTTTGCAGCTCTGGGGTCCTCGACTTGCTCGCAGATTGCCACCCTGAAGCCATGCTTAAGCAGCTTGGCCAAGTAGGAGTTGACTGCATGATAAGGGACTCCACACATCGGGACTTTTTGCCGGGAGGTCAGGGCGATCTCCAGGATCGGCGAAGCGATCTTGGCGTCTTCATAAAACATCTCGTAAAAATCGCCCAGCCGGAAAAAGAGAAGGGCATCCTGGTAGTCTTTTTTTATGCGCAGGTACTGCTCCATCATCGGAGTGACAAGGTTGGTTTTGGGCATCTTCTCCCCAACTATACGCGGAGAAAACCGAATTTTCAAGGAGAGGACTGGCCCGGCGAGCATTCCCTTTTCTGTGTTTCTGCGTGTCGCAGGAAGCCGCCCTCTGCCCCCGCACCCCCGGGAACCAGTCCCGTCGGTTCCCCCCGTCGGAGAAATCCGACGGGTCCTCCTTCCGCTACGAGGGCTTAAGGGCGGCTTCCTGCGACACGCTATGAAGACGGCACATCTGGAAAGACTTCCGCTGGCAATGCGGACCGGGTTAACTTAATCCCCAGAGGTTATACTTTTTGACCAAGTGATGGGGATGATAGGACATTTTCGCGCGGCGCAAGCCCGGGTTTCCCAGGTCTTGCTCGCGGTTAATGAAGCAGTACTCCGTCCATTCGTTCTTGATAAATTCCCGGTTCATCAACTGTGGCAGCCCCTCATAGTCAGGATCGACGATCTCGATATGAATAACAGCCGTATCGGCGGTGAGCTCCTCCCCGATGGAAAAAGCGACAATCCGGCCCTCTATTTCGATGACGCCGCCTCGCAGACTGATCTCTTTAAAATACGCCAGAGCTTCTTCAATGACGTGTCTCCATGTCATCGGAAACGCTCCGTCGTTCGACGCTTTTTTCTCCAGCCACTTCCCAAAAAGGCGCCTGCAGCCATCCAGGTGGTCCTCGGCGAGCTTCATATACCGGTAAGATTGACTTCTCTCAAATTTCCTGATGCGGTTGCGCTTCCCGTCATATCTTTTTCCCCGCAGGTGGATTAGGTCCTCTGCCAGGTAAACATAGTCAAAATTGTTCGGATCTGGCTCACACTTGAGTTCGGAACAGTATCTCGCCGCGAAGGATTCGGGAATTCGGGAGAGACGAGGGGCAAAATTCAAACATGCAGCTATCGTCTCCGGAATTTTATTTTCGCCAAGCGGCTGCAAAAAGTAGGCCGGCTCCGAAGGAGGTTCACAAAGAATGCAGAGATTCCCGTTGATGATCGTGAACTTGGAATGGTCGAGCTGTCTCCAGATGAGTATATTTCCCAGGTTGATCTCACAGGCCTCGGAGGGATAGCGGGCGATGAAATCGGCCAGGCAATCCCTGTCCTCGAGTCCGATTATCTTGAATTCCGGGAACCTGGGCGTGGTCATCTTCCTGTCCTAACCATAACCTGGCACTTCTCAGGCCGGCAGCCTTCGCACCATTCCGGTTTCCTGATCATTGAGGGGGGAATACGGTTTGTTTTTTTAAACCCGAATCTCTCAAAAAACTCAGGGATGATCGTGGCCAGATAGATTTGGCCCTGGACATTGCGGAGAAGGGTCCGGACTAGCTTGCCGGCGACACCCCGGCCGCGGTCATCCTCCTCGACGCCGAGCGAACATAGTTCCTGACAATCGGCGTGTATCTTCAAGCCGCAGATTCCCGTGATCCTTCCGTTTTTTTCGGCAACCCAGAAATCATCACCTTCCATATTATGGTAATCCAGGCCATACGACCGGGCGAGTTCAAGAATCCGAGGGAAATCAGGCGGTCTGGCTTTTCTAACCTGCATGGCCTTCATTATACCGCATTTGACATCAAGATGGCTGGGCTATAGTATATCAGCGAGAAAAAAGGATGAATGTCCCCCTCTTTCTCACTCTTGTCCGCATCGTCGCTATCCCGATCCTGGTCATCGTGCTGATTGCGAATTTTCCAGGGAAGGACTGGACGTCTTTTATTATTTTTGTCCTGGCTACTCTCACGGACACGTTGGATGGATTCTTCGCCCGCCGGAGCAGGCAGATTACTGTGCTCGGTCAACTGCTCGACCCGACCGCCGATAAATTACTGGTTGCTTCTGTCCTGATCTGTCTTGTCGGGGCCGGGAGGGTTCCGGCTTGGATGGCGGTGATAATCATCGGCCGGGAGGTGGCTGTGACCGGATTCAGGGCAATGGCATCCTCTAAAGGAATCAATATTCCCGCCTCTCTCCTCGGCAAGGTCAAGATGATTTTGGAAACGGTCACGATCGCTATCCTTCTTCTCGGCCAAAGAATCCTGGGACCTCTTTATTTCCTGGCGGGCGTGGGCCTCTGGCTGACTCTTTTTGTGGTTATTCTCTCGGCGGCAGAATACTACGTAAAATACGGCCCATCGGTTATTTCAGGTCACACCTGAGAGGGCCCTGCGGAATTTTTCCAAGGAATCCCAGTCTTCCACATTGAAAATAGTCGGCGGTTTTGGCCAGTGGCGGCTCAGCCTATTCATTAATCCGGCAAGGACTCTTCCCGACCCCGCTTCAACCACCGCATCCAGGCCTTCCTTTTGGAGAAGCATCATGGAGCTGTGCCAGAGGACCGGCCGGCTGACCTGTCTCTTGAGGGCAGCACGCGCTTCCCACCCCCGGGAAATGATTTGCGCGTCGACATTGGTGATGACCGGAAACTTCAAATCCTTAAACTCTACGGCATCCAGGTCAAGGGAAAGCCGCTCTTCAGCAGGCTTCATTAGGGATGTATGAAAAGGGGCGCTGACCGGCAAGAGGACCGAGCGCACTGACGGGATCATGGTTAACGCTTCCTTAACAGCATCTTTCTCGCCGGCAATAACGATCTGGTCCTCACTGTTCCAATTCGCGATTTCAACGATCCCTTGTCTGACTTGGCTGAGGGCGTGCTTGATTTCAGCATACGTGGACCCCAGCACAGCTGCCATCGCGCCAGCGCCTACAGGAACCGCCTCCTGCATGTACCGCCCTCTTTTATGGACAAGCTGAAGGGCATCCTCAAATTCGAGGCAGCCAGAAGCAACAAGGGCTGAATATTCCCCCAGGCTGTGTCCCGCGGCCAGGCCGGGCTCTATCTCGAGCAATCCAAAAGCTATGGTGCTGACGGTCAGAAGCGCCGGCTGGGTGTTCTCGGTCAGTTTCAGGCGGTCTTCGGGACCCTCAAAACAGATCTCGGAGATCCTAAACCCGAGGGCTTCATCAGCCCGGGCGAAGATGCCCTTCGCCCAGGAAGATTTCTGCACAAAATCTTTCCCCATCCCCACTTTCTGGGAACCCTGACCCGGGAATAAACAGGCAAGACGACTCATGGCCCTCCGTTCACTTGGCCTGTCCAAGACAATTATTGTTAATTCTAATATCAGACTGGTCGCGTAAGCTCTGGATCCATGAGTCGACCTGACCGGTGACCTTCTCTTTTCTGAGCATCGCTTCGAGTTCATCCAGCACCTGGATCATCGGTTTTGGCTCCCTTCCCAGAGCCGTCTCGGAGGGCACATAATGCTCGTTATAATAAGTCTCTATCTCCTTAAGGCTGATATTGGCGCTCTGAATAAAGCGAAGGCCGATGATCTTTTGATAAAGAATCTTTTCCTCGAGGTAAGGGCTGAGGTCATCCTCTTCGAGCCCGAACTCGGCCAGCGCCTTCTGTCTGGCCTCGGGCGCCAGCCGTTCGAGGGTCTCGTTGAGGCGCTGCTTCACCTCATCTGACGTGACCGAGATATTTTCCTTGACCATGCTGATCACGACCTTCTGGTTGACGGCCCTTTCCAAGATGTCCTGGAGAGGCTCTGGAGAAATCCCTCCGGTTCCTCCGGCGTTGATCGCAAAGACCCGGAGAATTCTGATATCCGTCAGCGTAATAATCTGGTTGTTGACTTCAGCGACGATGCAGTCCACAACCTGCGACAAGCCGGTAGAAAAAAGGACCAGAAACGCCAAGCCGAAAACACACACTGCTCTTGCTCTTTTAGAAAACATTGCCGATGGTTACGAAGATGATGGGAACGCCGTTTGCCGGAGGATTGCTTAGGTTCCAGCCGAGCTCAAGACGCAAAGGCCCGAGAGGAGTTCGGTAGCGCAATCCCACGCCCGCCGCGCTCTGCAGTTCTCTCAAATTGAAATCGTTCCGATTATAAAACACGTTGCCCAAGTCATAAAAGACGACTCCGGACAAATCTTTGAGGCTGGAAATCAGAGGAAAGGTGAGGTCGAAGTTAAAGAGGAGGAGGAGTTTTCCTCCAATCGGAACTCCCGTCTCAGAATGCTTCGGCCCGAGCATGTCGAGCTTTTCTCCGCGGAAGGTGTTGCTACCGCCGGCGAAAAACCGTTCAGGGATGGCCATCTTCCCCATGCCAAGTCCAAGCCGAAAAGTCGAACCCAGGTCAACACGGCTGGCAAGAGGAAAGAAGCGCTGGTATTTAATGACCCCTTTTAAAAAATCGGATTCCGTGTCAAAAAGAGGAAAAGCCCATTCCAAACCCAAGCTGGCAAAATACCCTCGCGACGGGTTGAAGACATCGTCTCTCCTGTCCCTCACTAAGCTCGGGGCGAGCGAGGATGTGGAATACGGCAAGAATACACGTCCAATCTGCTGGGGAGTTGCCTCTGGTTCAAGAAAAGTCGACGTCTTGGCGTATTTGAGCGTGAAGATGAGGAGCAGGTCATGCGGAATCGACCTGATCCCGCTTAAGCTGACTCCTTCTCGTCTGTACGAGAAACTGACGCGGTCTTCCTGCTCATACCAGGCGTTGACGTATGTCCTGAGCGGATACCCGAAAAAGAAGTAGGGTTGTTCCCAATTGAGGACCAGCCTTTTTTCGGCCAGGCTGAACTGGCTGACAAGGCTGAGGTTGGCGGCGCGGCCAAAGATATTGTTCCTCATAAAGTCAGCCACGACCATCAAACTGAAGTCATTGATCGAGGTGGGAGAGGAGACAAAAGGCACATTTCTCGTTTCGAGACCGAGTCCGGCGCTGACGAAGTTCCTTTGCCCTTCCCTGAGGCTTATGATGATATTCTCTGCGTCTGCGCTGACGGGAATTTCCTCCACCCTGACTTCGGTAAAAACGCCCAGCCTCTCCAGGTTCCTTTTTGAGGCCATAATTTCGTCGTAATAGGCGAGGTCTCCTTCTTTAATCCGCAACTCTCTCGCAACCGTCTTGCTTTTTGTAACGATGTTCCCGGTGACGACCAGGTTCTGGATTTTTATGACGCGGCCTTCCTGGATCTCCAAGGTCACTCTATAACGATTGTCTCCGACAGCTTCCGTGTTGGCCTGGATTGTCGTCCCGCGGACAGCGCGATTCAGATAAAACGTCTCCAACTTTTGAATTTCCCTTTGGATATCTGGCGGGAAATAAGGACCCTCTGGAACGATGTTGATCTCGGCAAGAAGTATTTTCGGGTCGAACAATTTCGCTCCGCGGATGATGACCTCATCAATTTTTTGCTGTTTCCCTTCCTGAATCAGGAATTCGGCCGTGACCGCAGATCCTTTTGCCTGGAACTGAAGGTCGACATTGACATCTGCAAATCCCTTCGACTCAAAGAGATTCTCGATTTCGCCCGGCAATTCAAAAAGTCTCTTCCCATCGATCACCGCAAAAAAGAGGACCCGTTGAGATATTCCCAGCTGCTGCTTGAGCTGCTCAGAAGTAAAATATCTCACGCCTTCGAACCGGACATCTCGGATTTTGGCCTTCCCGCCCGCGCTGACCTCATAGATAACTCTGAGCTCGGAATCCGTCCTCTCGACGTGGGAACTCACGCTGGCGAAGATGAACCCTTTTTCTCTCAGGTAGGAGATTATTCTTGCCTCTCCTTCAGTAAGCCCCCAATCTTCGAAAATCCGCTCTTGCCAGATCGGCGTCAGCAGCTTGACTGGGACGGCGGCTCCCCGGACAACGATGTTGATGCGTTCATAGAGATTGATATCCAGATAAATTTGGACCGTCCCTCTGGCCGTATCGAATTTTTCATCAACGAGCACAATCTCGGCCCGAGGATAGCTTAACGAGGCGTACAGGTCCTTGAGGGAAGCGATATCTTGCTCAAGCCGCGCCGGGACGTAGGGGTTCCCTTTTTTGGTCCTGATCTTCCTCTGCAATTCCTCCTTTGAAACAGGGCCATTCCCGGTAAAAAAAACATCCTCAACGGTAAACCTTATTCCAGGCTTGATGCTGAAGGTCACATCCACTTCTGGGGCTCGCAAGTTCCTCCTCACGGCTGGGTCGATCCTGGGTAGAAAGTATCCTTGCTGGTTGAGGGCCTTCTTCAGTTCCTCGGTGGCGCGGCCGAGCTTTTCTTCCGAAAAAAAGCTGTCCGGCCGAACGGAGAACACGGCCTCATCCAGCCGCGCTCTCGAAATACCTTTGTTCCCTTCAAAATGAATCTTCCGGACAAGGAGCTTTCGCGTCAACATGAACTTCAATTCGACCTGCTCCTCGCCGCTCTTGAGGACTTCCACGTCAGAAAAGAGCCCTGCTTTATGAATCCGCTTGATATTCTGGGTGATCGCCTCCAAGGAATATGCGTCTCCCGGCTTGATCGAAATCAACCTCTCCATTTTTTCCTTAGGAGGAAGGTTGTCCACCCAAACCTCGACGCCGGCGATCAGAGGGAGAGCATCCTTGGAAAAAGCGACGGGGGAAAAAAGAATCAAAGTGAACACGACGGAACAGAGTACGACTGAATAGGCCGACAATCTTCGGCCCCGGGTTTTAGAACCGTTTGCGGATTTTAAAATCAACGCTGATCCTTCCCAGTTCGTTCCGTGTCCCCACCAAAGAAAAATCGTTGCTCAGGTCCCACTCCAGGCGAATGATCTGGTCCATATTCGTCCGGGTTAGGTTCGTGCTATAAGAGACAAAAAAGTCTTTGGAGAGGCTCTTCCCCACAGTCAAGCGAGCAGTCATTTCTGCGGACGAACTCATGAGAAAAGGGTCTATCCTGAATCGGTCCAAGCTGAAAATCGACTGGGCGCTTTTTTGGGCTGCTTCCATCAGGCTGAATGAAAGCAGAGAGACCGAGCTCTGTTGCGTGGTTGTTTCGGTGGAGTAAGTCCTCTTGAACGATTCCCCGAGGGAGAGCAGAGCGAGGACGTCCTCCGAGGGCAAGGGAGGTGACGAGGAGAATTCAGGCTTGAGATTTTCAGGTAGTCCACTGACGGCGAAGGTCACACGGTAGTCCTTGACATAGGTTTCTCCCGTGAACTCAATATACGGCTCGGCGGAAGACGGGTTGAAAAAGCTCACCCGGCCCCGGAGAACCTGGAATTTTCTGTCCTGAAAATTGAAGGTCCCCCCAAGAGCCTCAATATCTCCCAGGAGGATGGGCGATTTGACATTTCCCATGAGGTTCAGATTAAACCTTCCCCTCATCCGGCCCAAGGAATTTTCCAACCAGACGTTGTCGTCGGCCCGGAGATGAATATTAAGATTCAGGCTATCCAGGAAGCTCGGCCTCCGCTGCGCTTGGAGATAAGGGCTGGAGGAAAAGACCAGCCTTTCGCCAATCTCCCTCCTCCACAAAAGTCTATGAATAGTAAAATCCCCCGTGAGGACGAACCGCGTGGGGTCCTTAATCAGTATGAGCGATGCGTCCACCAACCCCCTTGTTCTTTCAAAAGGGGAAAGAATCATATTCGTACCTTCAATATTGATGTTCAGGTTTTGGAGGCCTCCCCGACCCAGGTTTATCTCACCGCTTCCCTGCAGATCTCCGCCCCCCAATTTTCCTTTAAAGGAGCGCAGGGAAGCTAGATTATTCTTAATAATGACAAAACCAGAATAATCGGTTAGGGCCTGGGAAAACTGGGGAAAAGGGACAAGCGAACCCTGAAAATCAATTCCGCCGTTGACCTGGGGTGAAGAAGCTGGCCCGCGGACTTCCGCGAGATAGTTGAGTCTCCCCTTGGCTCCTTTCCAGGGCAGGAGGATATCAAGATTGCCGAAGCTTCCTTTGATATCGAGGGAAAGCCAGTTCTTGGAAAGCGGGATACTCGCGTCAACCGAGAATTCGTTTTCGCCCGGAAAAAACTTCCCTGTTGTGCTCAGGCCCATGGCTTGCTCGGAAAGCCTGACTCTGAGGTCGCCTCGAGCATCCACAGTTTGAAACTGACTGTACTGCAGGCCCTTGATTGCGAAACCGCCCGAGGCGATCTCCCCGCCCATGAGCCCGCTGCCCTTGAGGTTCAGGGCAAGCTCTCCAGCCAGTGCCGCGTTCAAAAGGGAAAGGTCGACTTTTTCCCCAGTCATGTCAACCGCCACATTTGGGGTTTTAAAACCCAGCCCGAGGGAGCCCGCCATCTTCCCCCCATAAAGGGTAAAGGTCAGTTCGGGAAAAGTAAGGGTGTCTCCGTCCCAGCGCAGCTTCCCGGTAACGTCCCTGAGGTCAAACCCGGTCAATTTCATTAAGGGGCTCGCAAATGTTCCGCTGACTTCCAGGTTTCCCTGTCCGGAATTGATTTCAAAATTTCCCGAAGCTCTCCCATTCAACGGGACTCTGAGGTTCAGCCCGGTGAGGACCTTCTCGACGGACGCTTCAGGCAGCTGAATCCTGGCATTGAGATTCCCTTTTTCCGAAAAGAGCTGGATCTCGCCTTGCATCTGAGGGTCGTTGACGAGGAAGAGCCCTCGAACGGTCTCGTTGACCAGCTCTACCGTCCCCTGGGCCGCCCTGAGGTCGAATAAATCGTATCCGGCGGGCGAAAGGTCGAAACCAATCTTCACCAGGGGCGAATGGATGTGGCCGCTGATTAGAACGTCTGCTCGGCCGCTGCCCCTGATCTCGGGGATGTCGAGCTTTTGCCTGAGGACAAGCTGAGTGAATTCCCGCGACCTCTTAACGTCGCTGATCGTCCCCTTGATGGAGATGTTATAGGCGCGCTCGATATCCACTTTTCCGTCAAGCTCGACCTCACCGAAGGCGGTTTCCAGCCTAGGAGAAGAAAACGCAATCTCTTTTTTCTTGTCCCAGGTGAAATGGACCGGGCCCCGGAATGGATACTTGTCGGCAAGCACGGCAAATGCGTCATCTCTAAATTCAAAGTCGGCCACGAGCTCTTTCTCATCAACAGAGAAATTTCCCCAGATCGGAGAAACTACGGGCCAGGGCAGGGAAAATTGAGAGAGAATCGGGTCGAGGCGAAATCCCTGAAGTTCACCCCTGACCTTTCCCGCGCCATAATTTATCCTGATGAATTCCGCCGAGCCGGACGGCGGGAAAACATTCAAGTCTACTTTGACGCCGCTTTTCGGAGAATATTCCACCTGGCCCCTGACTTTCTGCCAGGGGATCTTGTTGAAGATAAGGTTGTCGCTGCCAAAGCTGGTTTTAAAAAGGATTTCTTTTTGCAGCCTGGTGAAATCGCCTTCCCCTAGAGTCCTCCCCTTCCAGGAGAAAGGAATCCTCAGAATGCCCGCAAGAGCATCCATCTCTGCCCTCCAGAACACCCGAAGCGTTCCTTCCGGGTTGCTGAGGTTGGTCATATTTCCTTTGGCTTTGACGATGATTTCCGGGCCGGAAATATTGAATTTTTTCACCTGAAGAAGGTCTTTTATACTTTCCGCGAAAAAACTTATTTTTCCCTCAAAAGGCTTTCTTCCCGGCTCCAGCAAGAGAGAGCTTTTTTCGACATCCGCGCGCAAAGAGTGCGTGTCTCCCCTGTGCTCGAAGATGGCCCGGATGCCAATCGCCTGGTAGCTTGTCTCAATCCCCTGATAATAGAATTCCCCGTCTCTCACCTTGACCTTCGCCAGAGCAAAAGGGAAGCTGAAGAACCCTTTCGACTTCGTTTTTCCTTTGTCTTCCTCTCGGCCGGCAGAAACCTTGACAACCGGCTGATCAATAAAAACAACAAGAGGTCTGTCACTCTTGAATAGAGAATCAAAAGGCAGTTCGACCGCAAGCCGCTTGGCCGATAAAAAGGGGGACGGTGACACCGTCCGGATATCGTCGAGAACTATAGCCGGTGGAAAAGCGCGGAGATGGAGAGCTGAGTAATTAACATAAGACTGGATTCTTTTGCTCACCTGGCGGAGGATGACGTTCCGAACATAGATGCCGCCGCCAAGCAGGACCCCTATCAGGACGATAAAGGCAACAAGAGAGATGATCCTTTTCTTAGTCATGGCGCAAGACTAAATATAACATTATTGGCTCAAAAAATAAATTTAGCGGGCTGCGCAAGTATCTCCTTCTAGGTGATCAAATGTGGCACAGGAAGCCGCCCTCGGCCCCCGCATCCCGGGGAACCAGTCCCGTCGGTTCCCCCCGTCCGAAAAAAACCGACGGGTCCCCCTTCTGCCACGGGGGCTTCCGGGTGGCTTCCTGTGCTACATTACGCAGATCATATATTTGGGGGTGATTGCAAAGCGATAATGAAAAGAGATGGGGGGCCGACTATTCAACGGAGAAGAGTATGGACCCTGCTTCGACATAATCTCCGGCCCTGAAATTCATTCTGACAATCCGGCCAACCTGAGGTGATTTGATCTCGTTCTGCATTTTCATGGCCTCAAGGACCAGGACCGCCTGTCCTTCCCGGACGTCGTCACCCTCAGCCGCCAGAACTTGAACGACTCGGCCAGGCATTGTGATTTTAACATCTTTCTTTTTCAGCCTCGCCTTTTCCTCCTTTAGCATCTTCAAGGCCGAACTCTTCTCGACCCTAAACAGGCGGCCGTTAACAAAGACCGAATGGGACAGCGAGTTGGAATTAATGGTGATATTGAAAATCTTGCCGTCGATATTCAAAAGCAGCTCGTCCTGGCCGATAAGTTCCACAGACACATCGAAAGGCTGTTCGTCAACGGCAACGCGGAAAACGCTCCTTCCTTTCTCTTCCAGGCTGACCTTGAATTCCTTCTGCCCCAGCCAAAAAGAATAATTCATTTTAGAGCCTGTTGGACAGATTTTGGATTCTGCCTTGCGTTTTCCACGGACTCTCTTTCACCTTGCCTGAAGAAAGGTCGGCCTCTCCCCTGGCGTCCTGATAGGTCCTAATCCCGGCAGCAATGAGAGCAGCTAAGGCCTCGGCCGGGTTTTCCTGGTCCTGTTCTTTTTCCAGTTCTGGAATGAAGTGAGTGTTATACTGGCCGGCCACGAACTTGGGATGGAGAAGGATTTTCCGGAAAAAGGGAATCGTCGTTTTGATTCCGTAGACGTGATATTCAGCCAGAGCCCTCAACATCCGCCGGATCGTCTCTTCCCGGGTCCGTCCCCAGGTGATGAGCTTCGAAAGAAGAGGGTCATAATCAAGAGGCACCTCATACCCTTCATAGATGCCGCTGTCATCTCGGACGCCCAACCCTGCCGGCGTGTGAAGGTAGATGATTTTCCCGGGGGAGGGCATGAAATCATTGAACGGGTCCTCGGCCATGATTCGGCATTCCATGGCATGGCCCCGGGGCCTGATATCCTCCTGCCGGAAAGGAAGTGGGTTCCCCGCAGCGATCTCCAGCTGGCATTTGACCAGGTCCAATCCCGTCACCATTTCCGTAATCGGATGTTCCACTTGAAGGCGAGCGTTCATTTCTAGGAAATAGAACTTCTTGTCTTTATCAACGATAAACTCGACGGTACCAGCATTCCTGTAGCCGATGCTCGAAGCGGCCTTGACGGCCACTTGTCCCATCTCCCGACGCGTCTCGTCATCGAGAAATGGAGACGGTGTCTCCTCCAGGACCTTTTGATAGCGGCGCTGCATGGAACATTCTCTCTCCCCCAGATAAACCACATTCCCAAAACAATCAGCCACAATCTGGATCTCGATATGGTGGGGCTCGTCGATATATTTCTCGACATAAACGGCCGGGTCGGCAAAGCTTGAGAGCGCTTCTGACTGCGCTAGCTTGAAGCAGGAAACGAGGTCTTCCTCTTTTCTCACGAGCCTCAGCCCCTTGCCCCCGCCGCCCAGAGAGGCTTTGAGAAGGAGAGGAAAACCGATCTCCCGGGCCTTCCTCTTCAGCTCTCTTTCGTCCACAATGGACTCCAGCGTCCCCGGAATGATGGGCACCCCGGCCTCATGCATTTTTCTTCTGGAGGAGGTTTTTTCGCCCATGATCTCCATGGGCTCTGACGGCGGACCGATAAAAATGATTCCTTCTTCCTCGCACCTCTTTACCAGCTTTGAGTTTTCGGCCAAGAAGCCGTATCCGGGATGGATGGCATCGGCATGGCACGATTTGGCCGCGCAGATTATTTTCTCGACATGAAGATAGCTCTCTGATGGCGTGGCCACGCCGATATAGTAGGCTTCTTCGGCCAGCCTGACATGAAGCGCCTTTCGATCGGCATCCGAATAGACTGCGACCGGGATGATGCCCGTCTCCCTGCAGGCCCGAATGACCCGGACGGCAATTTCTCCCCGGTTGGCAATCAAAACTTTTTTCAACATCCGAGCTCCCTCTTCCGCCGGCCGGACCTCATTTAGAGGGGTATATTCCCGTGCTTTTTGGGAGGATTCTTATCCCGCTTATTCCCCAGCATCCGCAACGCTGCAATCAGCTTCGGCCTGGTCAGCCGCGGCTCTATGATCTCATCGATATATCCTTTTTCGGAAGCGATATAGGGATTAGCAAACTTTTCTCTGAATTCAGCAATTTTGTCCTCCCGGACGGAGGAATCTAACTTTCCTTCCCATTCGCGTTTATAAACGATGTTGACTGCTCCTTCGGGGCCCATCACAGCGATCTCTGCTGTCGGGTAGGCATAATTAATATCTGCCCGAATGTGCTTTGAGGCCATAACGCAATATGCGCCGCCATAGGCTTTCCTCGTGATTACGGTAATTTTTGGCACCGTCGCCTCGGCAAAAGCGTAGAGGAGCTTGGCTCCGTGACGGATGATGCCACCGTGTTCTTGGGCCACCCCCGGCAGGAACCCGGGGACGTCCTCAAAGGTGATCAAGGGAATATTAAAAGCATCGCAGAAACGCACAAAGCGGGCCCCTTTGTCGGAAGCGTTAATATCCAGAGCGCCGGCGAGATGGTCGGGTTGGTTGGCCACGATGCCGACAGATTTCGTTCCCAGCCGGCCAAACCCGATCACAATATTCTTGGCGTATTCTGCCTGGACCTCAAAAAAGTAATTGTCGTCTAAAACTTCTTTGATGACCCTGCGGATGTCATACGGCTGATACGGGTCGTCGGGCACCAAAAGATTGACCTCGTCGCCAGCCCGGTCCCAAGGGTCTGAAGTTTTTTTGTCGGGCGGGTCCTCCATATTATTATTGGGGATGAACGAAAGGAGCTCCCGGATGAGTGCCAGGGCATGCTGCTCATTCTCGGCGGCAAAATGGGCCACCCCGCTCAGAGCATTGTGCGTTTCAGCGCCGCCCAATTCTTCCATGGTCACCTCTTCGTGGGTCACGGCCTTGATCACATCAGGCCCTGTGATGAACATGTTACTGATTTCCTTGGTCATGATGATAAAATCCGTAATCGCCGGCGAATACACCGCTCCTCCGGCGCACGGGCCTATGATGGCCGAGATCTGGGGAATGACGCCTGAAGCCAGGACGTTTCTCAGAAAGATGTCAGCATAGCCCGCCAGGCTGGCAACTCCTTCCTGAATCCGCGCTCCACCGGAGTCATTGAGTCCGATGATAGGCACGCCGATCTTCATGGCCAGGTCCATGATCTTCACGATTTTGGCGGCGTTCGCGCCGCTGAGGGAGCCGCCGAAAACGGTAAAATCCTGAGCAAAGACAAAAACCTGCCGGCCATCGATTCGTCCATGTCCGGAGACCACCCCATCACCAGGAATCCTCTTCTTCTCCATCCCAAAATCGTGGCTCTGATGGACAACAAACTTATCCATCTCTTGAAAAGACCCTTCATCCAGAAGCAGGCTGATTCTCTCTCGTGCTGTCAGCTTGCCGGACTCATGTTGTTTGTGCGTCCTCTCGGGTCCCCCTCCCGCTTCAGCCAGCCTGTTTTTTTCTCTCAGGTCATCCAATTTCTTCGTGATACTCATGGGTGTCGATCCTATAATCCATTTATTTTTTGACTTTCCCCCAGTCCTTCAAGAATTTCTCCATCCCGAGGTCCGTCAAAGGATGCTTGATCAGTTTCTCCATAACCGCATACGGCAGAGTTACAATATCTGCCCCAAGAAGCGCAGCCTCCACAACGTGAAGCGGATGGCGGACGCTGGCAACGATGACTTCGGTCGTCAGGCCATAATTGTCAAAGATGGCGAGAATTTGCTCGACCAAGTGCATTCCATCATGAGAGATATCATCGAGGCGGCCGATGAACGGGCTGACGTACCGCGACCCGGCCTTGGCGGCGAGGAGGGCCTGGCTGGGCGAAAAGACTAGCGTTGTATTGATCTCGATGCCCTTTTGGGAGAGAACCCGGGTGGCCTTGAGACCTTCAATGCCGATGGGAATCTTGACGACGATGTTCGGGGCCAGTTTCGCCAGGCCTTCAGCCTCCGGGATAATATCTTCGGCCTTGGTCGAAACGCTTTCGACGCTTACCGGACCGGTGACGATCCGACAAATCTCCCTGATGAGTTCTTCGAAGCGGACATTTTCCTTAGAGACAAGAGAAGGGTTTGTGGTCACGCCGTCCAAGATTCCCCATCCGGCAATTTCTTTGATCTCAGCCAAGTTCGCTGTGTCCAGGAAAAACTTCATGCTTTCCTCCGTTCAATCTATCGCCAATCGCTCTCACTTAAAAGTTATGCTTTAGCGACGCTTAGCCCTTGACCCTCATGATCGTGTTGGAGAGCGTGCCGATGTGCTCGATCTGGACGTCCACCCTGTCTCCAGGCACCATTGGGCCGACTCCTGCCGGCGTCCCCGTCGTGATGATATCCCCGGGAAAGAGGGTCATGATTCCCGAGATGAACCAGATGAGATAAGGCACGGAGAAAATCAAATTCTTGGTGTTGGACGACTGTTTGAGCTTGCCGTTGAGAAACGTCTTGATGCTCAGGCGGGAAGGGTCAATATCCGTAGTTATGCAGGGGCCGACAGCCGCGAATGTGTCAAAGGACTTGGCCCGAGTGAACTGGACATCCTTCTCTTGGAGGTCCCTGGCAGTGACATCATTAAAACACGTGTAGCCGAGGATACAATCGACGATGTCGTCGTTCTCTCCAAGCTGCCGGGCTTCCTTCTTGATCACTACGGCCATCTCTCCCTCGTAATCAACCCGTTTGGCCATCGCGGGATAGATGATGATATCGTTGGGTCCGATGACGGCCGACGGCGGCTTCAAGAATATCAACGGTTCTTCGGGCAGGCGCCGCCCCATTTCCCGGCCATGCTCTTTGTAGTTGACGCCAACGGCGACGATCTTGGAAGGCACAACGGGAGAGAGGAGGGCAACTGAAGCAATGGGCACGCCTTTTCTCTCCGTCTGGAAATCTCCGAAAATCGAGCCGGTGACCGGGTAAAGATTCTCCTCTCTCAAAACGCCATAAAGGATTTTGCCTTCATGCCTAAAGCGGAAAACTCTCATGGGCGGTCACCACGGATGAGCCCAGAAACAACCCCTGATTTCTGGCTCTCATTTCCGGCATCATCCAGGGCGGTAATAGCATAATCATATCTTTTGTTCTTTTCAACCGCAGAATCAGAATACGAACTCGCTGCAGCCGGCAGAAAAACAACCAGGACAAAATCGGCCTGGCCAGCCTGTCTTCTCCAGACTCTATACCCAGCCAGGTCCGGTTCCTTATTGGCTTCCCAGCTCAGGGCAATGAAGTTCGTCCCGGAAATAATCGTCAGCCCAGCAGGAGGTGCAGGCGGGAAGGTATCTTTGGCCAGAATCTCGACGACCTTTGAATCAGGGCTCTCTATTGGCGGGACTGCGTCCGATGCGACCGCTCTGACAAAATAGCGGTAGGTTTCGCCAAAAGAGATATCCGTGTCTCGGTATTCATTGGCCAGGACTGGCGACGCATTTAAACGAACGGGGACGTCTTCTCCTGTTGAGCGATAGACATTATACCCGACCGACTCTGCGGCCTCACCACCCCAGCGGACTTCGATATATTGAGCAAGAAGAGTCACCTGCACATCTTGCGGAGCAGACGGAGAAGCCTGAGGCTCGAGGGACACAGGTTCAGAAAATTCGGACTCCCTCCTTTTCTCATCCCTGACCTTGAGCGCAAAAGTCAGCACCGTCCGGCCGATTTTCTCAGGCTCAACCGGATAAGAGTAGGAAAATTTCGGGGATTCGGTCCCCCTTTGGAAGAACAAGGCGAAGCGGCTTTTTTGGATCCTGACTAACAGTTTGGCGTTGTTTTCGAACTCTTCTGGGCTCAGCCTGGTCGCTGGCCGTGTCTCTGTCCTGGCTTCCTCTACCAGCCAGATTTCCACCTCTGAGACTTGTCCAATCGGATTCCCGTCCACATAACCCGTCGGGTTCGACCAACTCACAATAACTTCAGTGCCTTTCTGAAAAAGGCTAAGGTCCTGAACGGTTTGAGGAGTCCTCACGAAGGGGGGAGCGAGCGGACCCTTTTTCCCGCAGGAGGTGATAATAACGCCGGCGGACAAAACGATGAGGAGAGAAACGCGCCTCTTCATCAAAGGATGAAACGCCGCAGGTCCTGGTCCTTGAGAATATCCAGCAGCTGTTTCTCTACATATTTTCTATCGATCAGGATGTGTTTTTCTTGGATATTGGGAGCCGCGAAAGAGATCTCTTCCATCACTTTCTCCATGATGGTGTGCAGACGTCTGGCTCCAATGTTCTCAGAGTCTTCGTTGACCTTCTCGGCGATGTCGGCGATCTCATCGACGGCATCAGGAGTGAACTCGACCTGGACACCTTCTGTTTCCATCAAGGCCAGGTATTGTTTTATCAAGGCGTTCTCGGGTTCGGTCAAAATTTTTACAAAATCCTCCTTGTTCAGAGATGTCAGCTCCACACGGATCGGGAAGCGGCCCTGGAGTTCGGGGATCAGGTCAGCCGGCTTGGAGACATGAAACGCCCCCGCTCCAATAAAAAGGATATGGTCGGTCCTGACCAGGCCGTAGCGCGTATTGACAGTGGTCCCTTCGATGATCGGCAGAAGGTCACGCTGCACCCCCTCACGACTCACCTCCGGGCCGTGTCCCGATTCGCGGCCGGCGATCTTGTCCACCTCATCCAGGAAGATAATTCCTGAGTGCTCAACCCGTTCAATGGCCAGCCGGGCGACCTGGTCCATGTCGATCAGCCTTTTTTGCTCGTCCTCCATCAGAAATTCCCGGGCCTCCTTGATTTTCACCCTCCGTTTCTTGGATTTTCCTCCTAAGAAACCGGGGATGATCTCTTGGATCTGAATGCCGATCTCCTCGACTCCCGCGTTAGAAAATATCTCGAAGGGAGGAGCCATTCTCTCTTTCATTTCAACCTCAACGAGCCGCTCTTCGAGCAGCCCATCGCGGAGCTGTTTGCGCAGTTTTTCTCTTGTCTCTTGAAACCGGGCCAAGTCGTCTTCCACCAGGGCGCTTTCCTTCCTTCTGAGCGGGGGAAGAAGGAGGTCCAAGATTTTTTCTTCCACATTGCTCGCCGCCTTTTCAGCAATTTCCTCGATCTTTTCCTGTTTGACCATGTCCACGGAAATGCGCACCAAGTCCCGGATCATCGACTCCACGTCCCGGCCGACGTAGCCGACCTCGGTGAATTTGCTGGCTTCAATCTTGAGAAAAGGAGAAGAGGTCAGCTTGGCCAGACGGCGGGAAATTTCCGTCTTCCCGACGCCAGTGGGACCAATCATCAGGATATTTTTTGGGGCGATCTCGTCGGCGAGCTCGGACGGGAGCTTTCTTCTCCGGAATCTGTTCCGCAGGGCGATGGCCACAGCCCTCTTGGCCGCTTTTTGGCCGATGATAAATTTGTCGAGCTCGGCCACAATCTCTTGCGGTGTCAGTTCCGTATCTTTTCCCTCTTCTGGGGGTTGGTCTTTTATCCTCGCAAGTACCACAGCCATTCACAGCTCCTCGATGATGATCTGGTCATTCGTGTAAACGCAGATGCCGGCGCTAATTTTCATCGCTTCCAGGGCGATCTCCTTGGCCCCGAGATTCGTGTGCCTAATCAGGGCGCGGGCCGCAGCCAGGGCATAGGGGCCGCCCGAGCCGATGGCAATAATGCCGTCATCCGGCTCGACGACGTCTCCCGTTCCCGAGATGAGAAAAGCGCTCTCCTTGTCCGCGACAATAAGAAGGGCCTCCAGCTGCCGCAGGGCCTTGTCCAGGCGCCAGTCCTTGGCCAGTTCAATAGCCGCGCGTGACAGGTTGCCCCGATATTCCTCGAGCTTGTTCTCAAACCGGGAGAACAAGGCGAAGGCATCCGAAGTGGCACCGGCAAAACCGGCCAAGACCTTGTCCTTATGAAGCCGCCTGATTTTTCTTGCCGTCTGCTTCAGGATCGTCTGGCCCATCGAGACTTGGCCGTCTCCGGCCATGGCCAGTTGCCCCTTGTGACGAACGCAGATGATGGTTGTAGAACAGGTCATGGATTCACCTTTTTCAAATAATATGATAATCCACAGCCATCCGGATGTAAAGCGTCTGCCTGGCGTCGCGGGAACACCTCTCAGGGAGGGCCGTCCCAGTCTTGTTTTTCGTTCGACTAAATGATGGCTGAAACAGTTTTCATTTTGCGGCTTCAAATTAGGGCCCAATTCGGCTATAATGGAGCGGACTTGAAAATGGCCCCGAGAAAATTGATCACTATGGTCGGCCTCATTTTTTGCGTGGCCAGTCTGCCCGGTGGTTGTAAGAAAACCCCGACAACCACCACCATAAACACTCCTAGCCAGCAGTTAATTTCTGTAATTTGCGATCCTAATTCCGGAGGCCCGGACACCATTATTAAGGTCACTGCCCAGATCACGGGAAACGGCCAGGAAATCCGCGTTTTCGGGTTTGACGGGGCGTTCGACACTCAGATGTTCGAGTTTCAGGATGCCGGAACGGGAGGCCTGACTGGCGACTGGGCGGCTGTAGACGCGAACGAACCCAGTCCCGGCGAGCTCAAAGTGGGGGGCTTTGTTGGCAGCGGCACTCCTGTCGCCAAGAGCAGCAGCGGCACCCTGGTTGAGCTCCGGTTCAAAGTGACCGGGCAAGCCTACGGGAACGGCCAGCAAAGCCAAATCTGCATCCGATCATATACGGACGATATCTCTGCTTTTACACCCAACCCCGCTTGCACGACGTTCACCCTGAGAAAATAGCCCGGACTTCTGGTCTGCAACAAAAGTCTTGCCAAAACGCGAGTAATTTTTAATAATGAAAGTGCACCCGGGAGATATTAGATCAATGAACAAGGAAAAGGGGGAGGTCATGAGACACGGCCTGAGAGAAGAAAATGGCATCGTTATTTTAGACTTGGCCGGCGAAATCAGGCTTTCTGAAGAACAGGCGCCGTCCCTCCACAGACTGATCAGGGAACAGCTTTCTCTCGGGAAAAAGAAAATCCTTCTCAATTTCGCGAAAGTCGATTTTATCGATAGTTATGGGATCGGCGATATCGTCGCCGCTCACGTCTCTGTCCAGAAAAAAAAAGGAAGCCTGAAGTTTGTCCATCTCTCCGAAAAGATCTGGCTGATTTTTAATTACTCCGGCCTGACGAAAATCTTCGAATTCTTTGACAACGAAGAAAAAGCCATAAAAAGCTTTGGCTGAGCCGTTCTCAAAGACCTCAAAGCAACCTGATTGATCCCAAATAAATCTAATTGAAAGACAAGGAGAAATAGATATATGAAGACAACGTCGAATCAGGCTCATCAAGGACCTTCCTCTATGGGAATCCGGACTAGGAGGAAGATTCGAGACAGGCTGAAGAACGCCTGGATAAAAGTCCTTCCCAGTCCCTTGACCCGCGCCGGTGCCGCGAT
>Ga0129297_10000030_pt1 | contig 74462 bp, 63 predicted proteins | sample I18A1metaG_FD_94708 | JGI IMG/M metagenome (GOLD analysis project Ga0129297, IMG submission 94708) | Lake sediment bacterial and archeal communities from Gulf of Boni, Indonesia to study Microbial Dark Matter (Phase II) - ​I18A1 metaG | ecosystem: Environmental > Aquatic > Freshwater > Lake >... | reverse complement strand
GGTTCACGCAAGATGCGTACGATCTGCTCGTTGGTAAATCGCTTCTTCATTGGGGACCTCCTCGGCGTATTGTAGCCGAAAAACTAATGGTCCCAATGGCTCAATTTTCGGGTAGCAGGTCAGGAGGAACACGAAAAGGTTCTGGCCGAACTTCAGACCCTCAAGCAAGAAGTCCAAGGGTTGCGCACCCTAGCCGACAATGAGACGGTCAAGCGCCAGACCGCGGAAAATGCTCTTGCGGAAGCCAACGGGAGGGCGGCCAGTTACAACAGCCTTTTGGAGGACAAGGATCAGCAGCTAAATACCTTGAGGTCTGAGCTTGCCGAGAAACGGAAGGAACTGATGGAGACCAAGGAGGAGAACAGTAAATTGCGGGAGGCGCTCAATGCAGCTCGTGATAAAGAAAATTCTCTTGAAAGCGATCTCGCGAAGGCGGAGAAGGCTGCCAATAATGCCATGCTTGCACACAAGATCGAGGAGCAAAAAGTTGCCGGTCTCGTCGCTTTGAACGAGGAAATCAAGTCACACAACACCAAACTTGAGAAGCGTAACGAAGAACTTTTTGGCGAACTCAAAAATTGCCAGGATAAACTGCTTAAGGCGACAGAAGAGAAAGCGGAGGCGGTTGTACGCCCGAACGAGCGCAACAAGAAGTCTGATCGCAATTCGAGCAAGAAGGCGGTGAAGGATTCCGACGGCAACGGTGCCCGCAGCGGGGGAAAACCAACGCTCAATACGGGCTAAAAGCGGCGCACCCATCCGCACCCTATCCGCACCCTGGAAAAGCGAAGGGCTGTAACCTGTTGAGGTTACAGCCCTTTTTCGCTTCTTGGTGCCGAAGAGGAGACTCGAACTCCTACGGCCCTACGGCCACTAGACCCTGAACCTAGCGTGTCTACCAATTCCACCACTTCGGCAATGGACGCTCTATATAGCAAACGCACCGGCAGAATGCAACCAGAAAAAAAACATGCGCCGGCGCGATGGCATGGTAGACTCACACATTGACGATTCGGACAAACCGTGCTATCCGAATCGATGATTCTTGACTCTGCGACTAAACAATTTTGCCATCATATCCAAACAAGGAGACCACCATGTCCGACCCGTCCAGCTACCGCCTCGGCACCAAGGCCCTGCACGCCGGCCACACCCCTGACTGCGCGACCAACTCCCGCGCAGTACCGATCTACCAGACCAGTTCCTATGTCTTTAACTCCAGCGAACACGCCGCGAAGCTCTTTGCCCTGGAAGAGATGGGGAACATCTACACGCGCATCATGAACCCGACGACCGACGTGCTGGAGAAGCGTCTGGCCGAGATGGACGGCGGCGTCGGCGCCCTGGCCTTTTCCTCGGGGACGGCGGCGATCAACGCGGCCATCTTCAACCTGGCGCGCTGCGGCGACAACATCGTCTCCACCCAGTATCTGTACGGCGGCACCTACAACCTCTTCAACCACACCATGCCGCGCTTCGGCATCAAGACCAGATTCGTCGACACCTCGAATCCGGCCAACGTGGCCCGGGCCATCGACGAGAACACCAAGGCGGTGTTCATGGAGTCGATCGGCAACCCGAAAAACAACGTCGACGACTTCGCCGCCATCGCCCGCATCGCCCACGACCACGGCCTGCCAGTGATCGTCGACAACACCGTGGCCACCCCGGCCCTCTTCCGCCCCCTTGAGCACGGCGCCGACATTGTCTGCTATTCGCTGACCAAATTCATCGGCGGCCATGGGACTTCGATCGGCGGGGCGGTGGTCGACGGCGGCAAGTTCGACTGGTCGAGCGGCCGCTTCCCCGAGTACACCACCCCGGACCCGAGCTACCACGGCCTGGTCTACCACCAGGCCCTCGGCGCGCTCGCCTACATCCTCAAGATGCGCGTCACCCTGCTGCGCGACATGGGCGCCTGCCTCTCCCCCTTCAACGCCTTCCTCTTCCTGCAGGGGCTTGAGACGCTTCACGTGCGCATGCCGCGCCACTGCAGCAACGCCCTGGCGGTGGCCAGGTTCCTCGAGGGGCACCCGTGCGTGAGCTGGGTCAACTATCCGGGGCTGGAGAGCCACCCGGACCACGACCGCGCCAAAAAATACCTCCCCGCTGGTCAGGGAGCGATCCTCGGTTTCGGTATCAAGGGGGGACGCCCGGCGGGCGCGAAGTTCATCGACGGCGTGAAGTTGTGCAGCCACCTGGCCAACATTGGCGACGCCAAGACTCTGGTGATCCACCCGGCCACCACCACCCATCAGCAGTTGTCGGACGAGGAGCAGGTGAAAGCCGGGGTCAGCCCGGATTTCATCCGCGTTTCGGTGGGGATCGAGGACGTGGAGGATATTATCGCCGACCTGGATCAGGCACTGCGTATCAGCCAAGGCTGATATGGTTGAGTGGTCAAATTCGTTGAGTGGTTGAGTCGTAGCCAGCAGAGCAGCCTGCCCAACAGTTGCGCAATGGGGACAGAGTTGAGTTCTGTCCCCATTTGCTTTGCCTGAAAGGCGGAGTCCGTGCTACTAATTCCCGGTTGCTCCGCCTCTTAACAACTCAACCAATTAACGACTCAACCACTCAACAACTCATGCGCAACTGGCTCGAATACCTCCCCTTCATCCTGCTCGCCAAATTGGTGCGAGCTCTCCCGCGCCGCACCGCCCTGGCCTTCGGCCGCGGCCTCGGCACGCTGGGACGCTGGCTGCTGCCGCGGCGGGTGGGGATCGCCCGCGAAAATCTCTGGCACGCCTACCCGGAGTTGACTGCTGCGGAGCGCGACGCCATCCTCCGGCAGATGTTTTCCCATCTCGGCGGCGGGTTTGTCGAGATGCTGCGACTCGATCTTTCGAAAAGCAGTGCGGAAATCGGCCGAGACTTCGTCGTCACCGGCGAAGAGCACGTTAAACAAGCCCTGGCTGAAGGACGCGGCTGCATCCTGTTGACCGGGCATGTCGGCTTCTGGGAGGCCGGCAACTTCATCTTCTCCAAGCTTGGCTACCCGATCGGTGTCGTTGCCAAGCCGATGCGCAACCCGCTGACCGACAGCTACTTCCTGCGCATGCGCGAAGCGGCCGGGGGCTACATCATCAACAGCCGCAAGGGTGCGCGGCGGATCCTCAAGTCCCTGCAGCAGAACCATCTGGTCGGCATCCTGATGGATCAGCACATTCACCGCTCCGAGGCCGTACAGGTGCCGTTCTTCGGGCGTCCCGCCTGGACAACGCCAATCATCGCCGAGTTGGCCATGAAATATCGGGTACCTATCATCCCGGCCTACTGCTGGTGGCTCCCCGATGATCGCTACCATCTGGATATCGGTCCGGTCATTCAACTGGAGGAGAAAACTTCTCCGGAATCGGTGACCGAGGCGACAGCCCTGCTGACCCGCACCATCGAGGACGCCATTCGCCGCGATCCGAGCCAGTGGTTCTGGGTGCACCGGCGCTGGCGGCATTGAATCGGGGGCCAGGGGCTAGCCTCCAGCCTCCAAAAGAATTTTCCGACCATGACTCACCCACCCTTTCATATCGTCCTCATCGAACCGGAGATCCCGCCCAATACCGGCAACATCGCCCGGCTGTGCGGGGCGACCGGCACGGTTCTGCACCTGGTGGGGAAGCTTGGCTTTTCCATCGACGACCGGCAGCTGAAACGGGCGGGACTCGATTACTGGGAGGCGGTGGACGTGCGGCTCTGGCCGGATCTGGCTACGCTGCAGGAGGAGTTTGCGGGCGGGCGCTTCTGGTACACATCGAAAAAGGCGACGAAAACCTACACGCAGGCGGAATTTCGGCCCGGCGACTTTCTGATCTTCGGCAAGGAGACCAGCGGGCTCCCCGAAGAGCTGCTGGCCGCCAACCCGGAGCACACCATTCGCATCCCGATCTTCAGCCCGGTGGTGCGCAGCCTCAACCTCTCCACCGCCGCCGGGATCGTATTGTACGAGGCGCTGCGCCAGAGCTGCCGGCTCGACGGCTGACCAGCTGTCAGGCCAGATATTCCTCGGCAATCAGCTTCATGCCGCCACTCTCTTTGGCAATCGCCTTCTTGCGTTCCTTGGGCGACAGAAAGTGGTGCAGGTGCTCGCGGGCCTTCTCCTGGCTGCCGGCAATGGTTTCCGCCATCTTGCAGAGAATCCCCAGCGGCAGGCCGTTGCGGTAGCCCTTGACCAGCTTGCCGATTTCGGCGCGCCGCTCCTCCTCGCTCCAGGTTTTGAACATGGCGGCGCCAAGGTCGCCTTGCGCGTTGAACATCGTGTCAGGTCCTCCCGTGCGGAAACGATCGATTCCGCAGGATAGGCAAGGGCGCGTCCCGTGTCCAGTCCCTTTCGCCACCTGCCTTGCCCGACATCTTGGGGGTTTTACTTCTGCTACCGGGAAGATTATGATTGTGCCTCACCTGACCTCCGGGCCATTACGCTCACCAGGGATATTCATGCCTACATTTCGCTACCTCGCCGGCCTGCCGGCCCTGCTGCTTCTGGCCGGCACCGCCATCGCCGCCGCCGATCGGCCCCTGACCCTCGACCAGGCCCTCGGCATCGCCAACGAACGCAACCGCTCAATTGCCAGGGCCATGGAATTCCGTAACCAGGCCGAAGGTTTTTACGTGGCCGAGCGGGCCGCCGCCCTCCCCCGCTTCACGATCAAGGGCAACTATGCCCGGGAAAAGGACGAAGCTCTCGGCCTCCCCGAATATGACCGCAGCGAGACTTCGCTGCAGCTCGATCAGGCGCTCTTCACCTGGGGGCAGGTGCGTGCGGCGATTCGCGCCGCCAGCCTGGGGATGCAGACTGCAGACGAACGGCTGCGCGCCAGTCGCCAGAATGCCCTGCGCGATACCGCAGCCACTTTTTTCGACATCCTTTTCGCCCGCGAGCTCAACGGCGTCTTCACCCAGACGCTGGAACTCAAGCGCCGGCGCCTCGATGAAGCCCGCAAGCGCAACACCGTCGGCCTGGCCACCGACTACGACGTGCTGGTCGCCGAAGTGGCGGAAACCAACGCCCGCCCCGAGGTGGTGCGTACCGACAACCTGGTGCGCACCCGGCGTGACCGCCTCCGGCTGATTCTCGGCATCGACCAGCCGGTCGATGCCGTCGGCGAACTGAACGTCACCCTGGCCGAGCCTCCGGGCTTCGAGTCGGCGATGGCCACCGCCCGCACCCGCCGCCCTGAACTGCTCGACTTAAAATACCGTATCGGTATCGCCGAGGAACTGGTCACCATCGCCCGCGCCGGCGACAAGCCGCGCCTCGACCTGGCCGGGAACTATGGCTGGAAGGATCTCGAGGGGGACAACACCGATCTCTACGGCGAAAAGTGGGATGTCGGCCTCAAGCTCAGCTGGCCGATCTTCGACGGGCTGAGAAGCAGCGGCAAGGTACAGCAGGCCAGGAGCGAGGTCGAGGCGCTGCGCATCGACGAGCGGCAGCTGCTCGACAGCATCGGCCTGGAAATTCGCGAAGCGCTCGATCGGGTCCGGGTTGCCAGCGAGCTGGTACGTGCCCTCGAGGGGACCGTCACCCAGGCCGAGAAGCTGGTCAGACTCTCGGAAAAAGGCTTCGAATACGGGGTCAAGATCCGCCTGGAAGTCGACGACGCCGAAGTCAACCTCCGTCAATCCCGCAGCAGCCTCGCCCTGGCCCGCCGCGACTACCTGGTGGCCATGACCGATCTGGCCCTGGCCATGGGGATTCTCGGCGAGGAGAGCTTCCCCGGGCTGCCGGTGCCGCCGGTGGCGATGTCCCCCAAAAACAAGCAGGAGTAATTGTCGATGCCTTCCCTTCTCCCCTGCCGGCGGATGGGCTTTGCCCCGCTCGCGCTTCTCGCTCTACTCCTCCTGGTCGCCTGCGGCAAGGAGCAGCCCAAGGGGCCTCCGCCCAAACCGCCGGTGCCGGTCAAGGTCGGCCAGGCAACGACCCGGACCGTCCCGCTCCAGGTCAGGGCGGTCGGCACCGTGGAGGCACGCTCCACCGTGGAGGTGCGCTCCCGCGTCACCGGGCAGCTCACCGCGGTGCACTTCCAGGAGGGGCAGGACGTGACCAAAGGGGCTGCGCTCTTCACCATCGACCAGGCTCCCTTCCAGATCGCCCTGCGCCAGGCCGAGGCGCGCCTGCAAAAGAACCAGGCCCTGGCCGTTACCGCCCGTGACAAGGAAAAGCGTTACCTGACATTGACCGGCGAGGGGCTGACCTCCCGCCAGGACTACGACCTGATCAAGGCCGAGGCCGATTCCCTCGAGGCCGCCGTCGCCGCCGACCGCGCCAGCGTCGAGGAGGCGAAGCTGCAGCTCGCCTGGTCGCGCATCAGCGCTCCGCTGACCGGTCGCACCGGCAGCCTGATGGCCCATGCCGGTGACCTGGTCAGTGCCAACGGCAGCCAACCGCTGGTCATCATCCACCAGGTCGAGCCGATCGACGTCAGCTTCACCATCCCCGAAAAGGAACTCGCCCGCGTGCGCAGCGTCGCCAAGGGCGGCACCCTGGCCGTTGCGGCCATCCTCCCCGGCGAGGAGCAAAATCCTGAAACCGGCGAACTGAGCTTCATTGACAACGCCGTCGACACCAAAACCGGGACCATCCGTCTCAAGGGGAGCTTCAAGAACACCGGCCGGCGCCTGTGGCCGGGCCAGTTCGTCACCGCCGTCATCACCCTGGCCTCCTTCGACAACGCCACGGTGGTTCCCACCGCTGCGGTGCAGACCGGCCAGAAAGGCACCTACGTCTACGTGGCCAGGGCCGAGGGGACTGCCGAATTGCGTCCGGTCAGGACCGGCATTGCCTTCGAGGACGTCACCGTCATCAGCGACGGAGTCAAACCCGGTGAAACCGTGGTCGTCGACGGGCAGATGCGCCTGTATCCCGATGCCAAGCTGGACATCAAGAATGCGGAAAAAGCTGCCGCGACCCCGCCTCCGAACCAGCCCAGTGCCGCCAACAAATGATTAACCTCGCGCCCCGGACCCCGAAACCCGAGCCCCCGGTTCACATATGAACATCGCCGAGCCCTTTATCCGCCGCCCGGTCATGACCAGCCTGGTCATGCTGGCGATCATGCTCTTCGGGGCCATCGCCTACCAGAAGTTGCCGGTCAACGACCTCCCCAGCGTCGACTACCCGACCATCCAGGTCTCGGCCAGCCTGCCGGGGGCCAACCCTGACACCATGGCCTCGGCCGTGGCCCTGCCGCTGGAGCGCGAGTTCTCGACCATCCCCGGCATCGACGTGATGACCTCGAGCAACAACGTGGGCAGCACCCGGATCACCATCAAGTTCGTCCTCGAGCGCGATATCGATGCCGCCGCCCAGGATGTGCAGGCCGCCATCTCCCGCGCCCAGCGCCAGTTGCCGGATGACATGCCGGCGCCGCCGTCGTTCCAGAAGGTCAACCCGGCCGACCAGCCGGTCCTCTACCTCGCCTTCAGCTCACCGACCCTGCCGCTTTCTACCGTGCATGAGTTTGCCGACACCATGGTGGCGCAGCGCATCTCCATGATCAACGGCGTCGCCCAGGTACAGATCTTCGGCACCCAGAAGTACGCGGTGCGCGCCCAGCTCGACCCCAAAGCGCTGATCAGCCGGGGGCTCGGCATCGACGAGGTCGCCGACTCGATCCGGCGCGGCAACGTCAACCTGCCGACCGGCATCCTTTACGGCCCGACCGAGGCGCTGACCATCCAGGCCAGCGGCCAGTTGTACACGGCGAAAGAGTATGAGCCGCTGGTAGTGGCTTACCGCGACGGGGCACCGGTGCGGCTGGGCGAGATCGGCCGGGTCTTCGACAGCGTCGAGAACGACAAGGTCGCCGGCTGGTACAAGAACACCCGCGCCATCGTCCTCGCCGTGCAGCGTCAGCCCGGTACCAACACCATCGAGGTCGTCGAGCGTATCAAACAGCTGCTCCCCACCTTCCGCGAACAGCTCCCCGAATCAGTCGATATCAACATTCTCTTCGACCGTACCGTCTCGATCCAGGAGTCAGTGACCGACGTCAAGTTCACCATGATGCTGACGATCGCGCTGGTCGTGCTGGTGATCTTCCTCTTTTTGCGCAACGCCCCGGCGACAATCATCCCCTCGCTGGCCCTGCCGCTATCCATCGTCGGCACCTTCGCCGCCATGTACCTGCTCGGCTTCTCGGTCAACAACATCTCGCTGCTGGCCCTGACCCTGGCGGTCGGTTTCGTGGTCGATGACGCCATCGTCATGCTCGAGAACATCGTGCGTCACATCGAGCACGGCGAAGGGGTGATGGAGGCGGCCCTCAAGGGCTCGAAGGAGATCGGCTTCACCATCGTGTCGATGACCATCTCCCTGGTCGCGGTCTTCATCCCGGTGGTCTTCATGAAGGGGATGCTGGGGCGGCTCCTCAACGAGTTCGCCATCACCATCTCGGTGGCGATTCTCATCTCCGGATTCGTCTCCCTGTCGCTGACGCCGATGCTGTGCAGCCGCTTTCTGCGTCCACACCGCGAGGGCGAACGACATGGCCGCTTCTACCTGGCCATGGAGGCGGTCTTCGAGGGGATGTACCGCTTCTACGAGCGGAGCCTGGCCTCGGTCCTGCGCCTGCGGCGTACCATTTTGATCGGCACCGTCATCATGACCCTGGTCACCGCCTGGCTCTTCACCGTGGTGCCGAGCGGGCTGCTGCCCAACGACGACATCGGCGGGATCTTCGCTTTCACCGAAGCCGCCCAGGGAATCTCCTTCGAGGAGATGAAGCGCCACCAGCAGCAACTGGCCGAGATTGTCGCCCAAGACCCCAACGTCGAGTCGTTCATGTCCTTCGCCGGCGCCGGCGGCAATCGCGGCGGCGGCAATTCCGGCTTCATGTTCCTGCGCTTAAAGCCGCGCAAGGAGCGCAAGCTCAACGCCGACCAGGTGATCCAGCAACTGCGCCCGAAGGTCATGCAGGTGCCGGGGATCGTCATGTTCCTGCAGAACCCGCCGCCGATCCGCCTCGAGGCCCAGGTGTCCAAGGCCCAGTACCAGTACACCATCCAGAGCCCGGATACGACCGAGCTCTACGCACGCGCTGAGCAGCTCGAGGCGAAGCTCAAGCAGCAGCCGTTGCTGCTGGATGTGACCAGCGATTTGCAGCTGAAGAACCCCCAGATCCAGGTCGACATCGACCGCGACAAGGCTGCCGCCCTCGGGCTGACCGCCCAGCAGATCGAGGACGCCCTCTACTACGCCTACGGTTCGCGGCAGATCTCGACCATCTACGCTCCCAACAACCAGTACAAGGTCGTCCTGGAACTGCTCCCCGAATACCAGAAGGATGCGCAGGCCCTGACCCTGCTCTACGTGCGCTCGGCCAAGACCGGGGCGCTGGTTCCGCTCTCCACCGTGGCGACGCTGCGCCGCACCCTCGGCCCGCTGTCGGTCAACCATCTCGGCCAGATTCCGGCGGTCACCCTCTCCTTCAACCTCAAGCCGGAAACCCCCTTGAGCGACGCGGTCAAGGTCATCGAACAGGCGGCCAAAGAAACCCTCCCCGCCGGCTTCACCACCGGCTTCCAGGGGGTCGCCCAGGTCTACAAGCAGTCGACCACCGGGCTGATGGTGCTGATCATCATGGCCATCGTCGTCATCTATCTGGTGCTGGGGATCCTCTACGAGAGCTACATCCACCCGCTCACGATCCTCTCCGGCCTCCCCTCGGCCGGCTTCGGCGCCCTGATCACCCTGCTGATCTTCGGCAAGGAGCTCAACCTCTACGGCTTCGTCGGCTTGGTCCTTTTGATCGGGATCGTCAAGAAGAATGCGATCATGATGATCGACTTCGCCCTGGAAGCCCAGCGCAAGGAAGGGAAAGCCCCGCTGGAGGCGATCCACCAGGGGGCCCTGGTGCGCTTCCGGCCGATCATGATGACCACCATGGCCGCCTTCATGGGCTGTCTGCCGATCGCTCTCGGCATCGGCGCCAGCGGCGAATCGCGGCGCACTTTAGGCCTCGCCATCGTCGGCGGCCTGCTCACGTCGCAGGTGCTGACGCTCTACATCACCCCGGTGATCTATTACTACATGGATAAAGTGCAGGCGTGGGTCAGAAGCAGGCTCTGAATGCCGGGGGTCTTAATTCTTCGGCTCGATCCGGCTGTTTCTGATCAGCACTGATGCTGAAGCGGTTGCTGACTGTCGATGAGATCGATGATCTCCCGGTAGTAGGCGATCAGCAGACTGGTGTCGAGCCACTTCGTCCAGACGATCTTCCACAGTGACGTCCCGAAAATCACCGTGCCGGCGACGTTGATCGAGCCGATCAGGCAAAAACCGTCGACCGTCAGCAGGCAGAGGCTGAAGGCGAACCAGATCAGCATGAACAGCAGCCAGCAGACCTGGGCATTGCGGAAGGGGTTGTCGAACAGCGACATGCTGTCGATGTGGTAGATCAGCAGGTTGCGGGTGTGCCTGAGAAACTGCTCGACTTCACCGGCGCCGCAGACAAGGTAGGCGTATGTCAGAAAGTGCGCCTGCGCGACCTGGCGTGTCTCGTGCTGTCTTTCCTCGGCATAGCGCTGAATGATGCGGTCGATATCCTTGCTGTCCATGGGATCACCTCCGAGCCACCGAAGATGAACAAACAACTTGTAAAATCAATCCCCCATGGTGCTACTCTACCACGAAAAATCTCTTTCGCCAGTCGCCTAGCGACTGCGGCGCTCAGCCAAGCGCCTCGAAGTCCCGGATTTTAAGAACAAATTCCTCATCCAGGCGTCTCGGCTTGCGCGCCGCGTAGTCGAAGCAGACCAGCGCCGTCTCCCCTTCCGCCGTGACTTTGCCGTCCCGCTCGATCCGGTAGGCCATGCGCAGCGACGAGCGGCCGATCTCGATGACCTTGACGCCGATTTCCAGTTCGTCGCCCATGAACATCTCGGCCAGATAGCGGACATGCGCCTCGGGAAGGATCAGTCCGCAGCCGCCGCCGACATGCATCTCCGAGTAGCCGCCGAGCTTCTTCAAATAGGCCAGGCGCGCATCCTGGAAGAAGTTGAGCACCGCCGAATTGGCCACGTGACCGCCGTAATTGACGTCGGCGACGCGCACGGTGTAGGGGATGGTGAAGGGGAAGTTGGTCATGGGGAATTCCAATCTCGTTGAGTCGTTGAATGTTTGAATCGTTGAGTCGAGAATGGCCCATCACCCTCTCGGTCAAGCCATTTTCCCGTCGACGACTTGACTACTTAACCACTCAACGGTTTTTCTCTTCACCTCTGGCACTTCGCACAAAAAAACGTCGAGCGCTGCCCGAGGCGCACCACCCGGACCGGAGCGCCGCAGGCCAGGCACGGCTCGCCGCCCCGCCCGTAGACCTGCAGGCTGATGCGGAAGTAGCCGGGCTCGCCGTCGCTGCTCATGAAGTCGCGGATGGTGGTTCCGCCGGCCGTGATCGCCTCGGCCAGGACCTCGCGAACCGCGCTGACCAGGCGGTTCCAGGCCGCCCGGCTGACCGCCCCCGCGGGTTTGCGCGGGTCGATCCGGGCCCGGAACAGCGCTTCGCTGGCGTAGATGTTGCCGACCCCGACCAGCGTGTGCGCATCCATCAGAAACGGCTTGACCGCCACCCTGCGCCCCTCCCCCCGCCTGGCGAGATAGGCCGCCGTGAAGGCCTCGTCGAACGGCTCAGGGCCGAGTTCTTTCAGCAGCGGATGATGCAGTGGATCGTCCTGCGTCCAGAGAATGGCCCCGAATCGGCGCGCATCGTTGAAGCGCAGCGCCCGGCCGTCATCCAGCAGAAATTCCACGTGATCGTGCTTGCGCCGCGGCTCGTCAGCCGGCACCACGCGCAGATGACCGGTCATGCCGAGATGAATGACGAGCGTGCCGTTGGGGAGGGTAAGCAGCAGGTACTTGGAACGTCGGCTTATCGCCAGCAAAGGCTGCCCAACCAGAATCCTGCCGAGACCGTGCGGCACCGGCCAGCGCAGCGAGCGATTGTGCACACGCACCAGCCTCACTCTGCGCCCGACGACCAGCGGTTCCAGGCCGCGCCGGACGGTTTCGACCTCGGGGAGTTCAGGCACGGGGTGCCATTACCTTCTGCAGGTAGCCGGAAGCCTCCGCACTTCCTTCCTCCGGAGCGAACGGGGCGAAATCCTTGTCGGTCAGCGGCGTGTACGGCCCGGGCTTGGTCTCGAAGAAGATGCTGCCGGGTTCAAGGGCAACGATGGCGTGCCAGACTCCGGGCGGCACGTCGGCGACCATGACCGGCCCCTGCGGAGAGAGTTCGATCCGCTCCGTCACCGTCCCGGCATCGTCGAAGATCAGCAGATGAAAGCGCCCCCGGACCGCCACGAAACACTCCGGCTTGGCCGGTTCGGTATGCCGGTGCGGGCGCAGGTAGCTGTCCGGTTCGACGGCGTTGAGCAGCCGCTGGCAGGGATCGGCATAGTCGGCATGCAGGTTGAGATTCAGGCGCCGCCGCGGCACGGCCGCAGCCGAGGCGCTGAGGGCGTCGAGAGCCTCCGGGGTGATGATACGCACGGCCATGTTAGTAGATCACCTTGTTGGGCGCTTCGTCAAAATGACGGAACTCGAGCCGGGGGGGAGCGACCGGCAGTTCATCGGCCGTCAATTTCTGCCCGCAGCGGTACAGCCACCCGCTGCCGGCATTTTCCAGCCACGCCAGTTCGGCGTAGCTCTGGCGTGCACCATGCAGTTCGAATTCCATGACAAAGATGACCCGGGCACTGACATCCCCGCCCTCTTCCCTGACGACAAGGCACTTCAGGATGCGGAACTCCTTGCCCAGATTGGCCCAACCGTAGCGGATGTATTCCTCGCGATCGGCAAACTGGCGGCGGAAGTTCGACTCGGGGTGATAGGAATCGAAGATGAAACCGAAATCGCAGCGTTTAAAGGCATCGACGCGGGCGAGGATTAATTGTGACGGGGAAGTGTTTGGCATTTGATTTCAGCGTCATTTAGTCATTTGTCAAAACCCCATGAGCAGGGACCATTGACCAATGATGGCTTTCAGTCCCTGATCCTCGGATCCAGGGCATCCCGGATCCCCTCTCCGAGCAGATTGTAGCCGAGGACGGTGATCAGGATCGCCACCCCCGGGAAGACCGAGAGCCACCAGGCGGTGCCGAGAGTCTGCTTGCCGACGATCAGCATGTTCCCCCACGACGGCGTCGGCGGCTGTACGCCGATACCGAGGAAAGACAGGGCGCTCTCGGTGAGGATCGCTCCGGCCACCCCCAGCGTCGCCGACACCAGCACCGGCGACAGGGCGTTGGGGAGGATATGACGGAAGATGATCCGGGCATCGGAGGCGCCGATCGCGCGGGCGGCCAGGACGAAGTCGCGCTCGCGCAAGGAGAGGAATTCCGCGCGCACCAGCCGCGCCACCCCCATCCAGCCGGTCAGCCCGATGATGATCATGATATTCCAGATCGACGGGTCGAGAAAGGCGATGACCGCCAGGATTAGGAAGAAGGTCGGGAAGCAGAGCATGATATCGACGAAACGCATCAGCACCGTATCGACCCAGCGGCCGTAAAAGCCGGCCAGGGCACCGAGGACGATACCGATCAGGGTGGCGATGCCGACGGCGACAAAACCGACCAGCAGAGATATCCTCGCCCCGTAGAGAATCCGGACCAGCACATCGCGACCGAGGTCATCAGTGCCGAGCCAGTGCTTCCACCCCGGCGCCTGCAGCCGCTGGCTGATGTCGATCGCCCCCGGGTCGTAGACGGTCATCGGGGCCGCGGCGGCGAGGAGGAACATGAACAGGACGATGGCGGCACCGGCCATCGCCATGCGGTTGCGACGCAGCCTGTGCCAGAGGATTTCACGGAAGAACGGCAGGATCATCGCTGTCAGCCGGAACGGCGGCCGATCCCGGTGTAGCTGAATCCTTCCCGCTGCACCGCCTTGGGATCGTACTGGTTGCGCCCGTCGAAGATTACCGGCTGCTTCATCAACTCCTTCATGGCCCGGAAGTCGGGGTGGCGGAACGGCTTCCATTCCGTGACCAGCGCCAGGGCATCCACGCCATCGAGAGCTTCGTACTGGTGACGGGCCAGAAGCAGCTGGCCGCTGTCGAACCAGGCCTGCGGCAGCTCTTTGCGCGCCGCCTCCATCGCCTCCGGATCGTAGGCCCGCACCCGCGCGCCGGCGCCGATCAACTGGTGCAACAATACCACCGCCGGAGCCTCGCGCAGGTCGTCGGTCCCCGGCTTGAACGACAGGCCCCACAAGGCGAAGGTCAACCCGGAGAGGTCGGCGCCGAAGTGCCCGACGATCTTGCCGAACAGCACGTGCTTTTGCGTCTCGTTGCGCTGGTGCACGGCCTGCAGCACCAGCGGCTGATAGTCGTGCAGGTTGGCCGTATGAATCAGGGCGCGCACGTCCTTGGGGAAGCACGACCCGCCGTAGCCGCACCCAGGATAGATGAAGGCATAACCGATGCGGCTGTCCGAGCCGATTCCCAGGCGCACGTTTTCGACATCGACGCCCACCCGGTCGCACAGGTTGGCCACCTCGTTCATGAACGAGATCTTGGTCGCCAGCATGGCGTTGCTGACATACTTGGTCATTTCGGCGTCGCGCACCCCCATAAAGAGGATGCGGTCATGGTTGCGTGAAAAGTCCTTGTACAGCTCGCGCAGCAGTTCCCGTGCCCGGACCGAATCGGTGCCGACCACGATCCGGTCCGGCTTCATGAAGTCTTCGACCGCCGCCCCCTCCTTGAGGAACTCGGGATTGCTGGCTACGTCGAACTCGCCCGACACCCCGCGTTTCGCCAGTTCCACGGCGATGGCGGCGCGGACCTGGTCGGCCGTGCCGACCGGAACCGTCGACTTGGTGACGACCACCTTGTAGTCATCCAGGTGCTGACCGATCGCCCGGGCCACGGCCAGCACGTGCGACAGGTCGGCGGAGCCGTCTTCGCCCGGCGGAGTGCCGACGGCGATGAAGATCACCTGGGCTCCGGCCATGGCCTCGGGGAGACTGGTGGTGAAGAGCAGGCGCCCTTCTTCGGCACTGCGCAAAACGATCGGCTTGAGTCCCGGTTCGTAGATGGGGATCTCCCCCCGGCGCAGGCTTTCGACTTTGCTACTGTCGATATCCACACAGGTGACGCGGTGCCCCATCTCGGCAAAACAGGCTCCGGTCACCAGGCCGACGTAACCGGTGCCGATAACGGCGAGATTCATTTAATGACTCCTCTGAATCAGATTAAGGTTGAGGTTGAGGTCAAAAGGGCAAGGTTCGGGATGCGGGATTCAGGGCTTTCCCCGATCCTCGTTCCCCGTTCCCCGTGCCGCCAGTTTCAGCTCCCACGCCCACGCCGTCTGCAGAATGAATTCCAGATCGTCGTGCCTGGGCTGCCAGCCGAGCTTCTGCCTGGCCCGTTCGCTGGCCGCCACCAGTTCGGCCGGATCGCCTTCGCGGCGGCCGACGGTCTCAACCGGGAAGTCGACCCCGGTAACGCGTTTCGCCATCGACACCACCTCGCTCACCGAAAAGCCGCGCCCGTAACCACAGTTGCAGATCAGGCTCGCACCGTCGTCACACAGGTAGTTCAGTGCGTCGAGATGCGCCTGCGCCAGGTCGGCAACGTGGATGTAGTCGCGGATGCAGGTGCCGTCCTGGGTCGGATAGTCGGTGCCGAAGACCTGCAGTTTCGGATAGATCCCCAGCGCGGTTTTCAGGGCCCGGGTGATCAGGTGGGTCGGGTTGGCATAGTCCTGTCCGAGCCTTGCCTGGGGATCGGCTCCGGCCACGTTGAAATAGCGCAGCGACACATAGCGAAAGCCCGGATCGGCGGCAGCCAGATCGGCCAGCATCCGCTCGGTAACCAGCTTCGAGGACCCGTAGGGGTTGATCGGGCTGAGCGGCATCTGCTCGGTGACCGGGACCTGCGGGGGATTGCCATAGACCGCCGCCGTCGAGGAAAAAATGAAGCGGCCAACGCCAGTTGCGCGCACGGCTTCAAGCAGATTCAGAGCATTGGCGCTGTTGTTGCGGTAGTACTTGAGCGGATCGCGCACGCTTTCGCCGACCTCGATGGAGGCGGCGAAATGCATGACCGCATCGGGACGAAAGCGCTCCAGGGTATCGTGCAGCAGAATCCGGTCCGCCAGGTCGCCGACCACCAGGTCGCCATGCAGCACGGCATCGGGATTGCCGGTCGAGAGGTTGTCGTAGACCAGTACGTCATGCCCGGCCTCCCCCAGTGCGAGAACAACGTGACTTCCGATATATCCGGCGCCGCCGGTGACCAAAACTTTCAGCACTGGTAATACCCCCGATACCATTCCACGAATTTCCCCACCCCTTCTTCGATCGTCGTCGCCGGCTTGAAACCGACATCCTGTGCCAGGTCGTCGACATCGGCATAGGTGGCCGGCACGTCGCCGAGCTGGATGGGCAGGAAGTTCTTCTCCGCCTTTTTGCCGAGTGCCGCTTCCAGTACCTCGATGAGGTGCATCAGCTCCACCGGGCTGTGGTTGCCGATATTGTAAATCCGGTAGGGTGCGGCACTGGTGCCGGGGTCGGGGGCATCGCCGCTCCAGGCCGGGTCAGGCTGTGCCGGGCGGTCGGCCACCCGGATCACCCCTTCGACGATATCATCGATGTAGGTGAAGTCGCGGCGCATCCGGCCGTGGTTGAAGACGTCGATCGGCTTCCCGGCCAGGATGGCCCGGGTGAAGAGGAACAGGGCCATGTCCGGACGCCCCCACGGGCCGTAGACGGTGAAAAAGCGCAGACCGGTGGTCGGCAGGCGGTAGAGATGGCTGTAGGTGTGAGCCATCAGCTCGTTGGCCTTCTTGCTCGCGGCGTAGAGCGAAACCGGGTGATCGACGTTGTCGTGCACCGAAAAGGGCATCGCCGTGTTGGCACCATAGACCGACGAGGATGAGGCATAGACCAGGTGCTTGACGCCACGATGCCGGCAGCCCTCGAGAATATTGGTGAAGCCGACCAGGTTGGCGTCGATGTAGGCATGGGGGTTGACCAGCGAGTAGCGCACTCCGGCCTGGGCGGCCAGGTTGACGACCACGTCGAAACGCTCGCCGGCAAAGAGTTTGGCCATCCCCTCGCGGTCGGCAAGATCGAGCCTGACAAATGTGAATTTCTCATGATTTGTCAGACTATTGAGACGCGCCTCTTTGAGTGAAACCTCATAGTAATCGTTGAGGTTGTCGAGGCCGACGACGACGTCGCCGCGCGCCAGAAGGCGGCGGCACAGATGGAAGCCGATGAAGCCGGCGACGCCGGTCACCAGGATGCGTTTGGGAGCGGCGCCGGTCATTGGGAAAGCGCGCTTTCGAAGTAACGGATGGTCTTGAGCAGCCCTTCGCGAAGCGGGATCGAGGGTTCCCACCCCAAGAGTTCGCGTGCCTTGCCGATATTCGGCTGACGCTGCTTCGGATCGTCGCTCGGCAGCGCCTTCCACACCAGTTGCGACCCCGACCCGGTCAGGTCAATCACCAGTTCGGCCAGTTCACGGATGGTGAACTCCACCGGATTGCCGAGATTGACAGGGCCGGTCACCTCGTCGGGCGTCGCCATCAGCCGCACGAACGCCTCGATCAGGTCGTCGCAGTAGCAGAACGAGCGGGTCTGGCTGCCGTCGCCGTAGATGGTGATCTCCTCCCCTTTCAGCGCCTGGACAATGAAGTTGGAGACGACCCGGCCATCGTTGACATGCATGCGCGGCCCGTAGGTGTTGAAGATCCGCGCCACCTTGATGCTGACCCGATGCTGGCGGTGGTAATCGAAAAAAAGTGTCTCCGCGCAGCGCTTCCCCTCGTCGTAGCACGAGCGCAGGCCGATCGGGTTGACGTGCCCCCAGTACTCCTCCGGCTGCGGATGCACCTGCGGGTCGCCGTAGACCTCGCTGGTCGAGGCCTGCAGGATCCTGGCCTTGGTGCGCTTGGCCAGGCCAAGCATGTTGATCGAGCCGTGTACGCTGACCTTGGTGGTCGCCACCGGGTCGAACTGGTAGTGGATCGGCGCGGCCGGGCAGGCCAGGTTGTAGATCTCATCCACCTCGACATAGAGGGGGAAGGTGATGTCGTGGCGCAGAATCTCGAAGTTGGGATGATCAAGCAGTTGGGCGACGTTGGCGCGGCGGCCGGTGTAAAAATTGTCGACGCACAGCACATCATGGCCGTCGCGGATCAGCCGCTCGCAAAGGTGCGAGCCGAGGAAACCGGCCCCGCCGGTCACCAGAACCCGCTTGATGCTGTCGTAATGGCGCATTTCTCCCCCGCTATGTTGACAAGAATTCCCCATGCATGGTGCGGCAAGCTCAGCATGGACGGTATTTAAATGAGGCTGTTACCCAAAAGGCCGTTCACCCTGAGCTTGTCGAAGGGTGATAATGCCTTTGCAGGAACTGCAATTCACCCTCAACCGATTATTATTAGCCGGACCCAAAGCCCGTGACAAGCAAAACTGCCCTATTCCCCGTATTCCTTGAGTTTGTACAAGAGGTTGCGCAGGCTGATCTCCAGCAGTTTCGCCGCCTGGGTCCGATTCCCCCCGGTCGCTGCCAGGGCTCGCTGAATGTAGTCGCGCTCCAGCTGTGCGACAGCTTTTTTCAGCGACAAGCCGTCCGCCTCTCCGCCCGCCGGAGAAATGACCGGCAGGGCCAGGTCGGCGGCCGTGATGCTCTCGTCGCGACAGAGCACCAAGGTCGTCTCCAGGACGTTGAGCAGTTCACGGACATTGCCGGGCCATAAGTGGCGCTCGAGAAGAGCCATGGCGTCCGCCTCCATGTGCGGCACCGGCCGGCCGAGCCGGGCGGCCAGCAGCGGCAGGGCGCTGTCCACCAAGGGGGCGATGTCCTCCGGGCGCTCCCGCAACGGCGGGAGTTCGATCGTCACCACCGCCAGCCGGTAATAAAGATCCTCCCGAAAGCGTCCGTCCTTTACCGCCTGGCGCAGATCGACGGCCGTGGCCGCAACCACGCGCACATCGACCGTGTGGGACTGATTCTCACCGAGACGCCGCACTTCGCCATCCTGCAGGACACGCAGCAGCTTGGGCTGCAGCTCCAGCGGCAGATCGCCGATCTCGTCGAGAAACAAGGTGCCGCCATCGGCCGCACCGAACAGTCCGGGGCGAGCCCGGTCCGCCCCGGTAAAAGCCCCCCGGGCGTGGCCGAACAGCTCGCTTTCCAACAGGGTCGCCGGAATGGCGCTGCAGTTGACCGCCAGGAACGGCCGGTCGCGGCGCGAACTCTCGGCGTGCAAGGCGCGGGCAGCCAGTTCCTTGCCGGTACCGGTCTCGCCGGTCAAAAGAACCGAGACCGGGGCGGCGGCCGCCTTGCGCACCATCTCCAGCAGCCTGGCCATCTTCGCCCCGCGATGGACGATGGCGGCTACACCCTGGGGGCGCCCGCTGCGACGCAGATCTTCCTGCAACTGCAGATTCTCGCGCTGCAGTTGCAGGCGCTCTTCGGCCTTGCGCACCGTCAGCACGATCTCGTCGGGACGGAACGGCTTGGAGATGTAGTCGTAGGCCCCGAGCTTCATGCACTCGACGGCCGTGTCGATGGTGCCGTAAGCGCTCATCATGATGACCGTGCCGCCGAGCTGGCGAGCCGCCTTCTCCCTGAGGAAGGCCTCACCATCGAGTTCCGGCATGCGGATATCGCAGAGAATCAGCTCAAAACCGGTCGACTGCAGCCGTTCGAGACCTTCGCGCCCGCTGGCCGCCTCGCTCACCGCATAGCCGTCGCGTTCCAGGACCAGGCGCAGCATGTGGCGCAGCGCCGCTTCATCGTCGATGACCAGGATCGGCCGGCGCACTTTAGCCATGTTCGGGCTCCCTGGACAAAGGCAAGTGCAGCGTAAAACGCGTACCTGAACCGAGCGTCGAGGTCAGCGAGATGCAGCCACCCGCCTCTTCGACCAGGCGTTGACAGACCGCCAGCCCCAACCCGCGCCCCTGCCCCGGCGCCTTGGTGGTGAAGAACGGCTCGAAAGCCCGGCGCAGGGTCGCCTCATCCATACCGGCACCGTTGTCTGCGACCGTCACCTGCAGGCTCCGCTGGTCGGCGATCGCTTCAAGGGTGATCGTCCCACCAGCCGGCAGCGCATCGCGGGCATTGAGCAGCAGGTTGACACAGATCTGCAAAAAGCGGCCACGCTCCATGCGCACCTGTCCCAGACCCGCAGCAAGCCGGTCGTCAAGCTGCTTCCCCTCGAACGCCCCCTGTCCCTGCAACAGGGCGACAGCCTCGCGCAAAACCGTCACCGGATCGAACGGCTCCATCTCGTAGCGGGTCGGCGCAGCATAGTCGAGCAGGTCGCGCACAAGTTGATCGATACGACCGGCCTCGGCAAGTGAGCGCTCCACCAGGTCGCGCGCCGCCGCATCGGCAAGGTCGAGTTTGAGCAGGTTGAGATAGCCGACCACGGCCGCCAGGGGGTTGCCGATCTCGTGGGCCATCCCGGCTGCCAGGTGACCGACGGAAGCAAGCTTTTCGGCGCGCACCACCTCATCGCGGGCCTTTTGCAGCGCGGCATTGGCTTCCTCCAGGGAACGGATGTAGGCGGCTGTCTCCTGCCGGCTTTCACTCAAGGCGGAGATCATGACATTGAAGTCTTCGGCGAGTTCGACGATTTCTCCCGGTCCACGCGGCACGGCAATCGGCGTCAGGTCGCCGCTGGCCACGCCGGCGGTGGCGGCGCGCAACTTGCGCACCGGTACGACCACGTTGCGGCCGAGCAGGTAAATGCCGAACAGGCTCAGAATCGCCCCGTAAGCGATCACGTAGAGCAGGATCAGCCGCTGGGAACGATGTACCTGTTCGGAGAGCGTATCTAGGCCGAAGCGCAGCTGCAGGATGCCACCGCCGGTACCGCCGATGCGGATCGCCAGATCGAGGACATTGTCGGGCGCCGGCCCCCGGAACGCCCAGGAGGAGGAGTAGCTGATCGATGCGGCGAGATCGCCCGGCTCCGGACCGATGGCGGGCCATTCCGCAGGGAAGCTCTCCCCGGCCTGGGAAAAGCTCAGCCTCGGGCTGAGATCGTCTGCCAGCAGGCGCCAGGCCCGCAGTTCCCCCTCGCGGGTGAGTGCCAACAGCCGGCTCGACAGAATCTCAGGTGACGGCTCCCCGGCCGCCAGCAGGCGAACAGCGCGTTGCAGCGATAGCTGGCGTTCGGCGAGCAGCTCCCCCTCGGTGAGCTTGACCAGCAGAAAACCGGCAAAGAGCAGGGCGGCCCCGAGCAGCAGCACGGTGCTGACGACGATTTCGGTACGCAATCCGGTCCGGGTCGACATGCCGCCAGTATAAGGCCGCACGATCGCTTTGCAAACCCCAAGAATCGCTGGAGTTCCGCCGCCGGCCTTGCTATGATTACTCATCTGTTTGCAGGAGGTCACCATGACGAAAATTCCGGCGGTCGATCAGGAATGCTGCATCGGCTGCGAAGTCTGCGTCCAGCTCTGTCCGGAGGTCTTTCGCATGTGCGGCGAAGAGCAGCATAGCCATGCGCACGGTCACGATCACAAATCGGAAGTCTACAACCCGACCGGCGCGCCGGTGGAAAAGATCGAAAAGGCCATGGACAGCTGCCCGAGTGCTTGCATCTATTGGAAGTAACTTGTTGAGTGGTTGAGTCGATGCATTCTGCTGCAGAGGTGAACCCACTCAACCATTCAACGCACGCAGCGCGACTCAACGACGCAACCGCCTCCAACCTCCCCCTCCTCAACGCCTTCGCCTTCCTCAAGATGGCCCTCCTGCCGATGGCCATCATCACCCTCTTTTGGAAGGATCAGATCGGCCTGAGCCTGGCGGACATCCTCCTGCTGCAGGCCGGCTTCTCGGTGGCCACGGTGGTGATGGAATACCCGTCCGGCTACATCAGCGACCGGCTCGGCTACCGCTGCTCCCTGCACTTCGCGTCGCTGCTGGGGATAAGCGGCTGGCTGACCTACACTATGGCCGACAGTTTCCTGACCGTGCTGCTGGCCGAGTTCCAGCTCGGCATTTCCTACGCCTTCATCAGCGGCGCCGACAGCGCCCTGCTCTTCGAGACGCTGCGCGCTGCCGGACGCGAAGAGGAGTACCTCCGCCACGACGGCCGGATGACCGCCTGGGCACAGGGTGGCGAAGCCGCCGGGGCAGTCGGCGCCGGAGTGCTCTACGCCTGGTTCCCGCTGCTGCCGTTCCTGCTGCAGGTGCTGGTCTGGGTCGCCGCCTGGCTCCTTTGCCGACGCCTGCACGAGGCCCCCGCGCACACCCTGAAACCGGTACCCTCGCATCTGGGCGAGGCGTGGCGCATCGCCCGCAAGGCGCTGTTCGATGCACCGCCGCTGCGCTGGACCGTGCTTTTCGGCGCCGTGCTCGGCCTGGCCTCGTTCTTCCCGGTCTGGCTGGTGCAGCCCTACATGCAGCAGTGCGGAGTGCCGCTGGCCTGGTTCGGCCCGGTCTGGGCCGTTGCCAACCTGAGTGTCTCCCTCGGCTCGCTCCTGAGCGAACGGGTCCTGTTCCAGTGCGGGACAGCCGGCACCATCGGCGTCTGCCTGCTGCTGATCGCCTCGGGCTATCTGGGGCTGGCGCTGACCGGAGCGGTCTGGGGGGTCGCCTGGTACTTTCTGCTCACCCTGATGCGCGGCCTGCAGGGCCCGCTGCTGCGCCTGCAACTGCAGAAACACAGCGACCGGCAGGAGCGGGCCAGCATCTTTTCCGTCAAGTCTCTCCTCTTTCGCCTCGGCTTCATCGCCGCGGCGCCGCTGGTCGGCGCCCTGGCCGACCAATCCGGCCTCTCTGTCACCTTCGCGTCCCTGCTGTTCGGCCTGGCACTTCTGCTCCTGCCGCTGTGCTGGCTCTTCCTCAGAGCGCTGCATGACAGCGAAAGCCCTGTCGTCGCGCACCGCGACGTTGTATAGTGAGCGACATGCACCTGCTCCCCGATCATCAGTGGCTCGACTTCGAGCACGCCCACGTCTGGCATCCCTACGCCCCGCTCAAGGGAGCCGGCACACCCTATGCGGTCCGCTCCGCCCACGGTGTGCGCCTGGTACTCGAAGACGGTCGCGAGCTGATTGACGGCATGTCGTCGTGGTGGTCGGCGATTCACGGCTATAACCACCCGGTCCTCAACGCCGCCGCGCATGCTCAGCTGGACACCATGGCCCACGTCATGTTCGGCGGGCTGACCCACCGCCCGGCGGCCGAGCTGGCGGCACGCCTGGTGCGCATCACCCCGGAACCGCTGCAAAGCGTGTTCCTGTGCGATTCCGGCTCGGTCAGCGTCGAGGTCGCCCTCAAACTGGCGGTGCAGTACTGGCATGTCCGCGGCCAATCCCGAAAGCATCGCATGCTGACCGTTCGCCGCGGCTACCACGGCGACACCAGCGGCGCCATGGCGGTCTGCGACCCCGAGACCGGTATGCATCACCTCTTCACCGGCATCCTGCCGCAGCATCTCTTTGCCCCGGCCCCCTTCAGCCGCACTGACGCCGACTGGGACGAAGCCGATATCGCCCCGTTCGCCGCCCTGATCGAAGCGCACCACGCCGAGCTGGCCGCCGTCATCCTCGAACCGATCGTGCAGGGGGCCGGCGGCATGCGCGTCTACGCCCCGGAGTACCTCAGACGGGTGCGCGCCCTGTGCGACCGCTACGGGGTGTTGCTGATCCTCGACGAAATCGCCACCGGCTTCGGCCGCACCGGCACTCTCTTCGCCTGCGAGCAGGCCGGCATCGCCCCGGACATCCTCTGCCTGGGGAAGGCCTTGACCGGAGGCTATCTGACGCTGGCCGCAGTGCTGACCACCCTTGACATCAGCGACACCATCTCCACCCGCCCCCCCGGCGCCTTCATGCACGGCCCGACCTTCATGGCCAACCCGCTGGCCTGCGCCGTTGCCTGCGCCAGCATCGACCTGTTGCTCGACAGCCCCTGGCAGGAGCGGGTCATGGCCATCGAAGCGGCCTGCCGCCGTCACCTGGAACCGTGCCGGAGTTGGCCGGGGGTAAAGGAGGTGCGCGTGAAGGGGGCGATCGGCGTGCTGGAAGTGGAGAAACCGGTCGACATGCGTTCGATCACCCGACGCTTCGTCGACCGGGGGGTATGGCTGAGGCCCTTCGGCCGGCTGGTCTACCTGATGCCGCCGTTCGTCATCGGCGCAGCGGAACTGGAGGCTTTACTGACGGCGATGACCACCACCGTCGCCGAAGAGCTGACGGCATGAGCGAAAAGGCAGGTCGGCTCCGCGCCCCCTTTTGACCGGCGCCTAGAGCCCCATGGGAAAGAAGATCGCCCGCGACAGCACCCCCTGGGTGACGCGGGCAATCCCCCGGTCCACCTTGCCGGCGACGATGAATGCCATCATGTCCTGCACGGCGATCATCTTGCCGATGAGCCGCTCGAAGCTCAGGTTCTCTTCCTCCCCGTCAAGGCTGTTGCTCAGGAGCAGCGGCGCCCCGTGCGCATCGCGACGGTTACTCAGGCGCCAGGCGAGTATCTCGATGTTGCGGGCACTCTGGTAGAGCAGGGTCGGGTCGAGGGAGTCAAAGAGATATTGCTCTTCCTGCCAGTTGTAGCTGCTGCGCACCACACCGACCAGACCGGTCATCAAGGCGAAGACCCGGTCGCCGGCATAGTCAGGGGCAAAGGCCAGTTCCAGGGCATCGGTCCCCTGGCGCTTGTCCAGTTCCTCGAACAGCAGCCGACCGGGGGTGGCGAAGATCTCCCGGCTGCGCTGCTCGATGGTCTTCCCCGGACTTTTGTGCAACTCGCGCGAGTTGCGCTTGTAAAGCTTGACCAAAAGGTTTTCCATCAACTGGTGCATTTCGCGCAGATGGGTGTCGGCCACGAAGTCGATATCGCTCTTGGCCAGGTTCTTCATCACCCGGTTGCCATCGCTGCAGCCGGCCAGAAGGCCGGTGGCGACGCACAGTAATCCGATGGCAAAACCACTCACATAGCGCATGCACGATAATTTCACACAGTTGCGCCGCCAAGTAAACCGCATCCTTCCCACGCTTTTGCTTGGCCGCGGCAAGCGAAAGCTGTACTGTTAAGAATCGACACCCATCTTCCATGAAAAGAGCCGGCCATGGCCAAAAAACCGAATTATTCATTTGAGAAGCGACAGAAGGAGCTGGCCCGTCAGGCCAAAAAGGAAGAGAAGCGACAGCGCAAGCTGGCCGGACACACCGACGGCGACGAAGACCAACCGGAAACCGATGCGGAGCAGGATCAGGTATGAGCAAGGATCTTTACGTTCGCCACATCCCTGCCGAGGCCACCGAGGAAGATCTGCGCAAACTTTTCAGCGTGTGCGGCAAGGTCACCTATATTCACATGGTCAAGGATGCCAAATCCGGGGAATTTGTCGGTTGCGCCTTCGTCAAGATGGCGACTGAAGCGGAGGCCAAGGACGCCATTGCCATGCTCGACGAGGCCCTGCTGATCAACCGCACCATTCTGGTTAGCGCCGCCCGCCCGCAAAAAGCCAAAGGTTCACCACCGAGTCGCGGGGCTCGCCCGACACGGCCAAGCGACCGGCCCCCCCGCTCGGCCAAGCCATCCGGCAAGAGTTCCAGCCCAGGGCGCCCCACCGGCAAAGGTTCCCGCAAACCGTAGCCGTCACCGACACCCCCGGTCACCCTGCGATGCCCACGTCTTCCCCTCGCGCCGCAACGTTGCTGGTCGTCTGCGCCGCCCACTTCCTGATGCCGTTCATGATGTCGGCGGTTGGCGTGGCCCTCCCCGCCATCGGCAAGGAGTTCTCCGCTACGGCGCTGCAGCTCGGGCTGGTCGAAACGATCTATGTCCTCTCTGCCTCCATCTTCCTCCTCTCGATGGGCCGCCTCGGCGACATCTACGGCCGACGCCGCATTTTCCAGCACGGCATCGTCATCTTTACCGTGGCCGGGGGGGCCATCTCCCAGGCCTGGTCGATCGAATCGCTGCTGACGCTGCGCTTTCTGCAGGGGGCGGGAGGGGCCATGGTCATGGCCACCACCCTCGCCATGGTGGTTTCGGTCTTCCCCCCTGCCGAGCGGGGGAAAGCCCTGGGGATCAGCGTTGCCAGCGTCTATGCCGGCATCTCCTGCGGGCCGTTTCTGGGCGGGCTGATCGTCACCGCACTGGGCTGGCGCTGGATCTTTTACCTGTGCGTGCCGATGGGAATCCTCACCTTCCTGATCTCCTGGGCTAGGCTGCGCGGTGACTGGGCGGACGCCAGGGGGGAACCGTTCGACTGGCGCGGCAGCCTGCTCTACGCCCTGGCCCTGCTGCTGCTGATCGGCGGCGCCTCCAACCTCGCCTCCGGGCCGGCCGCCTGGGCGACAGCCGGCGGCGGCCTCTGCGGCATCGCCCTGTTCCTGGCCCTCGAGGCCCGCACTCGGTATCCGATCCTCAATGTCGCCCTGCTGCGTGACAACCGGGTTTTCGCCCTCTCCAACCTGGCGGCGCTGTTCAATTACGCCGCAACCTTCGGCGTCACCTTCTTTCTCAGCCTTTACCTGCAGTTCGTCAAGGGGATGACGGCCCGCGAGGCCGGGCTGATCCTGATCATCCAGCCGGTCGTGCAGACCGTGCTCTCCCCTTTCTGCGGCCGGCTGGCGGATCGTTACCCGGCTGCCCGCGTCGCCACCATCGGCATGGCCCTGTGCGCCGCGGGACTGGCCATCGCCGCCACCCTGGACGGGCCCACCCCGATCCAGCTCGTGATGATGATGCTCGTCCTGCTCGGCACCGGTTTCGCCCTCTTCTCCTCCCCCAACGTCAGCGTCATCATGGGGAGCGTCGCCCCCCGCTATCTCGGCGTCGCCTCCGGCCTCAACTCCAGCATGCGCACGCTGGGGATGATGACCAGCATGAGCATCATCACCGTGATCTTCGCCATCTTCATGGCCGGGCAGACGGTGAATGCCGCCACCCTGCCGCAGTTTCTGCTCAGCATGCGCACCTCCCTGATTGTTTTCTGCGCCCTGTGCCTGGTCGGCATCGGCTGCTCGGCGGGGCGGATGCGCTCGTCCGCAGGCAAAGAGTCCGAACCGGCCTGACGGTTACCCTCACCAGCTGATTTTGCATCCTGATCGCCCGGGACCTTGTCCAGCACACTTCGTCAAACCTGGAGGCAGCTATGGCCAATACCATCCTGATCACCGGAGCGACTGCCGGCTTCGGCGCGGCCTGCGCCAGGCGTTTTGCCGCAGCCGGCTGGCAGCTGATCCTGACCGGGCGGCGTACCGAGCGCCTTGAGCAGTTGCAGGCGGAACTCGGTCCCTCCGTCAGTCGCGTGCTGACGTTCGATGTCCGTGACAAGGAAGCCGTGATCAGGGAACTCAGCGGCCTTGAAATCGACGTGCTGATCAACAACGCCGGCCTGGCCCTGGGCCTCGAGCCGGCCTGGGAGACGGATCTCGACGACTGGGAGACGATGGTCGACACCAACGTCAAGGGGGTGATGTACTGCACCCGCGCGGTGCTGCCGCAGATGGTGGCGCGCAACCGCGGCCACGTGGTCAACATCAGCTCCACCGCGGCCCGCTGGCCCTACCCCGGCGGCAACGTCTACGGGGCCACCAAGGCCTTCGTCGAACAGTTCACCCGCAACCTGCGCGCCGACCTGCTCGGGACAAAGGTGCGCGCGACCTGCATCGCGCCGGGGATGGCGGAAACCGAATTCTCCGCGGTGCGCTTCAAGGGGGATCAGGCCCGGGCCGACCGGGTGTACGCCGGCGCCGAACCGCTGCGCGCTGAAGATATCGCCGAGATCGTCTTTTTCGTCACCGGCCTGCCGGGACATGTCAACATCAACGCCCTGGAAGTCATGTGCGTCGACCAGTCATGGAGTCACCTGGCGGTGCACAGAAAAGGGTAGCCCGCCCCCTGCCCGCATCCGCTTGACAGCGTTCGGAGGAAAGGCTATCTAAGGGCACCCCACTCCGGACCGTTATCGATGCCCAAAGCCCAGGAAGGTGATACCGTCACCGTCATCTACCAGGCCAGCCTGGAGGATGGCAGTGTCTTCGATGCCGCCGAAGAAGACGATCCTCTGGTTTTCGTTCTCGGCGAGGACGAAGTTCTCCCCGGCTTCGAACAAGCCGTGCTCGGCATGGAAGTGGGGGAGCGCAAGATCGTCCAGGTCCCCCCAGAAGATGGCTACGGTCTGCGCGAGCAGCGTCTCATCGACGAAGTCTCCCTCTCGGCGCTCCCCGAGGGGCTGCCGATCGAGGTCGGCAACCAGCTGGAAGTGACCGCCGAAAACGGCACCCAATACCGGCTGATGGTCGTCAATCGCGATGACAACCGGGTCACCCTTGATGCCAACCATCCCCTGGCCGGACATTCCCTGACGTTCCAGATCGAACTGCTGGCCATCGACCGCCCGACCATCAACTAGTGTCCTGTGCGGTTAGTTCCCGTCACAAATTGTGAGGGATTTCGGTTTCTGGCAAGGCGCGGTGACGCGGGGAGAGTGGGGCTCTGCCGAGGAGCCGCAACGTAGCCAGGGGCCGAAAGCGCCACAATTTGGGAGGGCAGAATTAGCCGCACAGGACACTAGTCACTCCACTTCCTGCCAGGCATCCAGCAGCGGGAAATACAGGGCGCCCCGCATCAGCCGCTCGTCGGGGAACGCCCGGGCGAGCAACTCCAGGTAGACTTGCAGCTGCGGGCGGTAATGTTCCGTTTCCCGGGCAAGGAATGCGGCAAGCGGCTCTTCGGGAAACGGTTCGCTGGTCTTGTAGTCGATCACCCAGCGCACGCCGTCGGCAACGAAGGTCCGGTCGATAACGGCATGAAGCGGCTGCGCGTCGAAAACTCCGGTCAAGGCCAGCTCACTGGCGGCCCCGGGGTGAGCGGCGAGAATCCAGCGTCCCCGCGCACTGGCGAGAGTGGTGTGCAGGGCGGCCAGGACCCGCTGTCTACACGCCTCCAGGCGCTCGCCGGGGACCCCTTCCCGCCCGAGAGACGCCGTCAGAATCGGGCGCAAGGCCTCGACCCGTTCGCGGTCCCACCCCGCCGGGCCATCTGCAGCCATCCGTTCCAGCCATAAATGCACGAGGGTCCCGACGATCCGCCCCTCCTCGCTGCGCAGACCGAGGCTGAGGCGCGCCAGCGGCTGCGCAGCCGACACAGACGCCCGGCGGGCGACAGGGAGCGCGACCGGCAGTGCTTCGGCAAGCGACGGCGGCACCCAGCCGGCCGGCAGCCTCCACAGACCCGGTCGCGGCGCCGCAACCTTCGCAACGGCGTTGGCGGCGGGCGGGAACTCCATCTCCTCGGCCAAAACCTCCCAGGCCGCCTGGAGCAGGGAACCGACGGCGGGAGATTGCGGTCGGCCGTCCGGATCGGCATTCGTCTGCCCCAACAGGTGCAGCGCCCGCTTGGCCCGGGTCGCCGCCACGTAGAAAAGGCGCAGCGTCTCCAGGCGATCCTTGTCGCAGTGAATTGCCGCAAGCGCCCGGAAGGTCGGTTCCGGCTGGTCGCTGCCGCTTGGCGGGATCGGGGCCAGGAGCAGGCCGTGCTCCGGGTCCTCCTGCCAGAGCAGCAGCGACTGGCCGCTCGCGCCGACGCCACGCCCCAGCCCCGGCAGAATCACCGTGTCGAACTCCAGCCCCTTGGCCTTGTGGATGGTCATCAGCTGCAGCTGCGGTCCCGCCAGCGCATCCGGGGCGGCAAACAGCCGGGCCAGCCGCTCCTCCAGGATTTCCAGGCGCGGCAGATCGCCACCGGCGTCGAGCTCGTCGAGCAGCGCCAGGAACTGTCCGGCATCGAGCAGATCGCTCTCGCTCAACCCCGCGGGCCCGCCCAGGGAGAGCCAGGTCGATTCGACCAGGCGGCGCAGCGGCAGACGCCCCTTGCGGAAGAGGGCATCCAATAGGACCGGTGTGACCCGGGCCAGACGCTGCAGTCCATCGTCGGACAGCCCCGTGAACAGCTCCCGCGGCGCAACGGCAGCGAGCAGACACTCCGGCACGGTCGCGTCGGGGCGATCGTCGACCAGGGCCATAAGATCGGCGAGGGTGAGTCCGCACCAGGGGGCCCGCAGCACGGCGAGCCAGGCAACCCGGTCGGCCGGATGCAGCAGGGCGCGACAGAGGGACAACAGGTCCTGAGTCGCCGGCCGGTCGCTCAGCGCATCGATCTCCTGTGCCTGGAAACGCAGCCCGGCCGCCTTGAGTGCCGGCACGATCGCCGTCAGGTGACTGCGTGCCCGCACCAGAACGGCAATCGTCCCGTCCGCCTGCTCTGCCTGGGCTCTGAGCACCAGCTCCACCACCTGCGCGGCTTCGGCGGCGTCATCGCGCGGGACAAAGCAGGTGCCGGTCACGGTCGCCTCCGGCAACGCCGGGTGAATCGCCTGGGCCGGCGCGAACGGCACGGCACCGCGTACCGCATCCTCCGCGGCGGGGAAGAGCCGGGCGAAGAGTCGGTTGCACCACGCCACCAGGTTGGCCCGGGAGCGAAAATTGGCCGTGAGAAGGAGCGGTTCGAGGGGGATGGCGCCGATACCGTGGGAGCGGGCATGCAGGTAGAGGCCGACCTCCGCCTCGCGGAAGCGGTAGATCGACTGCATGGGGTCGCCGACCAGAAACAGGGTGCGACCGTCGCCACGCTCCCAGCCGGCGGTGAGAGTGGCCAGCAGGTCGTACTGGGCCCGGGAGGTGTCCTGGAACTCGTCGACCAGGATGTGCCGCAGCCGGCCGTCGAGCTGCAGCAGCAGCTCAGTCGGCGCCATTTCGTCGCCCAGCGCCGCCAGGGCCCCGCCGGCGATCTCGGCGAAATCGACCCGGCCACGCTGCCGGAATATGCCGCGCAGCTCCGCGACCGCCAGCGGCAGCAGTTCGATGAGCGCCGCCAGCGTCGCCCATTGCGCATCGGCGTAGACACATTCCGGCAGCTTGCGCAACGCCAGCAGCCGCTCCAGGCAGACCGGATCGTGCGCCACCGAGTCGAGAAGCGTCGCCATGCGCTCTTTCATCTCCGGCCCCGGGGCGGTTTTACCGGGAGGGAAGCCGACCTTGACCGTGAGGCCGCGGGGGCTGCGCAGCTGATCCTGCGACGTCAGCAGCAGATGGAGCAGGCCCTGCCAGACCGGAAGAGCCTGGGTTCCTGAACCTGGCGGCAACGCTCCGTCCAGCAGGGCGGCCAGAGGATTGTCCTCTTCCGCCGTCCCGGCCAGATTGGCCGCCGCCCAACGGCCGATCACCGCCAGTTCGGCGAGTCGGCTCGGACCCAGGGCCTGCGCCGCCTCGTCAAGGCGCTGTGTAACGTAACCGGACAACGCCTGTTCCAGAGCGCCACGGGCCGTGGCCCGTGATCCCGAGCGCAGATGGCGCAGCCACTGGTCGCGGCGTCCCAGCATGCCGACCAGTAAGTCGCGCAGAAGCGGGAGACGGTTATCGAGGTGGCCGAGCAGCTGTTGCAGGGCGGACGCTTCCTGGCCGTCACCTTCAAGGCGGGCGCACAACCGCTCGGCCGCCTCGCGATAGAGCTCCGCGGGGTCCTCGGCGATGGCCGGCATCTCGCCGAACCGTGACAGGTAAGGCATGCGGCGCACCAGCGCGGCGCACAGGCTGTCGATGGTCAGCACCTGCAGCCTGGCCGGGTGCTCGGGGAGATTCCAGCCGCGCTCACGATCGCGCTCCAGAGCCTGGCGTGCCCGCTGCCAGGTCTCCAGGGCATGGGCAGCCGTTGGCGCAGCCTCGTCGGCCGCTCGCGCCAGGGCCTCGAGCAGGCGCTTGCGCATCTCCGCCGCCGCCTTGCGGGTAAAGGTGATGGCCAGAATCTCTTCGGGGGCGTCAACTACAGCCAGCAGCGCCAGGATGCGCTGAATCAGGAGCTCGGTCTTGCCGGAGCCGGCGGGTGCCTGCACGATGAGCGAGCGGTCGACAGCCAGGGCCTGCCGACGGGCGGCACTGTCGGCCGGCAGGCTTGCGAGTTCAGGCTTCATCGCCACCCTCCTCGCTGTCGGTGAGCGCCCCGCGCTCCAGGATACGACAGAGCGGCACCAGATCGCAGTAGCGGCAGGTCTTGGCGCGATCAACCGGATCGACCGCCGCCTCCCCGCCGGCAAAGGCGTCGCCGAGTTTCCCCAGGCTGGTGTGCCAGTAGCTGCACAGGTCGGCAAATCCCGCCCAGCCGCGCTCGTCGAGCAGCTTCTGCAGGGCCTGCTCCTGGGCCGGCCACAAGCCTCTGGAGGCGGCCAGGCCACGGAACCCGCGCTCGCGGCGGCGCGGACGCACGGCGGCGAAAAGCACCGCCCCGACCGTTTCGCCACCGGCCCCGACGCAGTAAAGCGGCAGCTGCGGCTCGGTCAGCCGTTCGTCGCTCCACTGCGCCACATCCACCCTGCCGGTCTTGTAGTCGATGATCGCCAGCTGCCCGTCGGCCAGGCGGTCGATGCGGTCGACCCTGGTCGTCAGCATCAGACGGCCGACCTGCTCCTGGTGCTGCTTTTCGATTTCGACCACGACGAAAGGAGTCCGGCGCGCCTCCTCGCCCAGCCATTCCTTGGCCAGCCCGACCAGCCGTGCCCGCTCGATCTGGCGCTGGCGCACGGAGAAGTCACAGCGCCGCTCGCGCTCGAAGCGGGCGATGGCCTGCTCGGCACACTCCTCAAGGCGGGCACTCAACTCTTCAGGGGCCAGTGCCAGCAGTTGCTCCTGGCTGTGCGTCTCCCGCCAGAATTTTTCCAGGACGGTGTGAATCAGGCTGCCGCGGGCCATGTCGTCGAGCCCGACATCCGGGACATCGAGCGCACGGGCCCGCAGACGGTGATGGGCAAAGGCGCGGAACGGGCAGAGCGCCTGATCCTTGAGGATGCCGGTCCCCCCGGCAAACGGCCGGCGGGTCGTCAATGCCGGCGCCGTCTCGTCAGTCAGCATCTCCCGCAGCGGGCCGCCGGCCGCCAGCACCACTGCCGGCGCGACTGAAACGGGCTCCGCAAGGGTTGCCGCCGGCCAGCCCCGCAGCAGCGGGCTGGGGCGCTGGGGAGCGCCGTCGACCTGCCCCGGCCAGCTCAGGATCACCGTCGGCGCCGCGGCAAACAGACGGCGACAGACGGCCCGGGCGAACTCCCCTTCGCGCAGGGCGTCGGCATGCGGCATGCGCAGCCGGCTCTGCAGGGCAAGCGGGAGAAACGGGTTGGGCCGCGGTGCGGCCGGCAGCGCCCCCTCGTGCAGCCCCAGAACCCAGAGCGCATCGAAGCGGAACCCCGTGGCCTCGAGCATGCCGAGAATTTTCACCCGGGCCTCCGGCCCTTCCGGCTGGAAAACCGTCTCCGCCGTGAGGCGCTGCAGCAGGGCAACGGCCTCGCCGCGCGTCAGCGGCGAGGCAACCCGGTCGAGAGCCGCCAACTGGCCGAGGGCCTCCTTGAGGTGGCGTACGGCCTGAAATTCGCGGCTATGCAGGCTGCGCTCGCCCGGCCAGCCGCAGCCCTCGAGCAGTTCGGCGAAGCGGGCGCTCCAGGTACCGGGGAGAGCACGCCGGCTTTCCTGCCGGAACTTTGCAACGGCCTCGATCACGCCGGCCATCCGCGGCACCGCGGGGAGCCGGCGCAACGTCCGGGACAGTGTGCCCAGTGGCCAGCTCAGGCGCCCGCGCCGCCGCAGTTCCCGGTCAGCCCTGGCGCGATCATGCATTTCGCTGCCGGCACCGGCGAGGTAGGGGGAGCGCAGCAGCCGGCCGAGATCCTCGAGGCGCAGCGGATCGGCGAGCGCCAGCAGCTGCAGGGCCGCACTCACGACCCCCTCGCGTGCCAGCGGGGTACCTAGGGACAGGGCAAACGGTTCCGGGCCGTCCTCCCCCGTCAGGCAGCTGAGCGGATCGAACTCGGCCCGGAAGAACTGCTCGATCAGCCCCTGGTACTCGGCAAGCTGCGGCACGACCACGCCGATGGTCATCTGCGGGCGTTCCGTCAGCAGCAAACGCGCCCAGCAGGCACAGGCGCGCACCTCTTCCGCCATCCCTGCCGCCGACCATACCTCAGGAGCAGATGCGGCAAACTCATCCCCGGACCAGAAAGAGACCCTGCAGCCGCGCGCGCGCATCTGGTCGAGCAGCGTCTCGATAGCCGGCGGTACGTCATCGAACCCGGCCATGACCAGCTGAGCAGGGACGTCGAGGGCACCGGCGACGATGGCAGTCGACACCAGGCGCAGGACGTCGCCGCGGTCAAGCCACCCCTGCCGGGTCGCCAGCACTTGCCACGCGCCCCGCCAACGCTGAAAGGCCGCCTGTTCCTCATCACCCTGATCCGCCGTGAAGTCGACCTGGTACTCGGCGAGCAGCCGGTGTGCCTCCCGGGCGCGGGCGGCGGTCTGCGGCAGTTGCAGCAGATCGCGGCGCAGCGACGCGGCATCGGCGGCGACCACCTGCTCCCAGCTGCGTTGCAGTTGCACGTCGTTGAGCAGGTCGGCCTCGCGGCGCAGCTCTACAAGCTGGCGTTGGAGCCAGGCCTGCAGGCTGAGGATCGCCGGACTGACCCAGAGCTGCTCCCCGGCCTCGAGCCGGGTCCGGTCGAAGCGACGGACCAGTTCGCGCGCCAGCCGCTTGTTGGCCGTCAGCACCGTGCCACCGGCAGTCGCGATCTGCAGCAGGGCGTTCTCCGTCAACAGCAATTCTCCCTCCCGGTTCATGAAGAGGACTCTCGCCCCGGCCTGCGACAGAATACGGCACAGCCGCCCAGGGCACCGAGGCCGTTGGCCAGCAGATCGCCGGTCTCGAACATCCTGCCGACTGCCATGGCCCACTGCAACCCCTCGAGCAGCAGACCATAGCCGCAGCAGGCGAGCAGGACCAGCGTCAGCAAACGTATGGAAAGCTTCCTCCGGCAGGCCAGCGCGCGGGCCAGAAGTACCGCCAGGACGGCATAGGCGGCAAAGTGGCTGAACTTGTCCCACGGCTGGATGCCGCCGGGAACCTTCACCTCGGGCACCAGCGACAGGTAGGCCAACGCGCCCGCCCAAAGGAACAGGGGCAGATCGCGCCTGACGCAACAGCGGGGAGTCATATGCGAATGCCGCGGGCTCTGATTCGTTTCAGAAAACGGTTTTTCTTGAGGATTCTGCACAGACACCTGTTCCGTTCAGTGGATCATCCAGCCTCAAACCGGTCGTAATTTGGTCAAGGTCATATCATAGAACAATCTTGGATACTTGGCATGAAATATCGAAGACTGGAACGAGCCCACCTGACGTCGTCCACAAAAAAACGGGGCTCATTGCCGAGCCCCGTTTGCGTACGATTCGAATGACGACTTAGTAGTGGGCGATCGGGTCAGGATTCCCGTCAGGGTCGCCGAGTGCCGTCCCGGAACTCTTCAAAGGCGCCAGCAGCAGCAGTCCGGCGACGTGCGGGGCAGCCATCGAAGTGCCGCTCATCGTCGTCGTTCCGCCCCCTTTGGCCGTGGACAGGACATTGACCCCCGGCGCGGCATAGTCGATCGGCGGGTTACCGTAGTTGGAGAACCAGGCGAAAGAGTCGGCATCGTCTATCGCAGAGACCGTGAAGATATTCGCACCGTTGACCCTAGCCGGGGAAAAGTCCTTGGCATCGGCACTGTCGTTGCCGGCCGCCAGGGCAAACAGCACCCCTTTGTCGGCCGCCTTGGCCACAGCCGTATCGAGGGTATGGTTGCCGCCGCCGGTCAGACTCATGTTGGCCACATCGCCCGGAGCCCCGTTGGCGGCCACGTAATCGACGCCGGCGATCACCCAGGAGTACAGACCGCTGCCGTTGTTGTCGAGAACCCTTACCCCGACGACCGTGGCGCCGGCCGCCACCCCGACCACGTCGATCTCATTGTCGATGGCGGCAATCGTCCCGGCCACATGGGTGCCGTGGCCATCGCCGTCGGCCGTCGAATAGCGCCCGCGGGTGACGAAGCTTGCCGCGCGGGTCGTATCGACATGCAGATCGGGGTGCGTGGGATCAACGCCGGTGTCAATGACCCAGGCGGTTTTTCCTGACCCGGAGGCATTCACCGGACCGCCGACGCGGGCAATCCCCCAGGGAATCACCTGGGGCGCACTGCCGCCGCCTCCTGAACCGCCACGCCCCGGCTTGGCGGCTTCCAAGCCGATGGCCCAGACCAGGCCGTCCGGCTCGACATAGTCGACACGCGGATCATCGAGAAGATGCCTGAGGCGGGCTTCCGGAAGGGCCGCCGAAAATCCCCGGAGGACGTGCCGGTACAGATGCTCGGCAGCAGCGCCGTGACTTAAGGCGACAGCAGCCGGCTCCTGCCCGTCCTTGAGCACCACGATGTAGCGCCCGACGATCTTGCCGGTTCCACCGGGGAGAAGGGGTGCCGCCGCGACAGCGGCCGGCAGGAGGATCAGCAAGGCAACGAGCAGATGAACCGAGGTTTTCATGGCTCTGTCTCCTTGAAAAAAACAAGCCGGGTTGCGGTCTTTTAAGAACCGACAACCCGGCTGTCTCCTGAAACGAGATCCGTGGCTTTCCGTCCCCGGCTCGCACCGGGTTTGGCCTGAACGGCAATTACACTATACCACCCACGCCAACAAAATCCACAACCCCCTCACCAAAAATAGTTGCGAACAAACAAGAGGTTGGCTCACGCACCCCGCCTACTCCCCGATGATCTTGACCAGCACCCGCTTGCGCCTTTTGCCGTCAAACTCGCCATAGAAAAGCTGCTCCCACGGCCCGAGATCGAGCTCGCCCCCGGTGACCGCCACCACCACCTCCCGCCCCATGACGGTGCGCTTGAGATGGGCGTCGGCGTTGTCCTCGGCGCCGTTGTGATGATAACGCGAGTACGGCTTCTCCGGGGCCAGCCCCTCCAGCCACACCTCGAAGTCGTGGTGCAACCCGGATTCATCGTCGTTGATGAAGACGCTGGCGGTGATGTGCATGGCGTTGCACAACAGCAGCCCCTCGCGGATGCCGCTCTCGCGCAGGCATGTAGCCACCTGCGGGGTGATATTGATCAGTTCGCGACGCCGCGCAGTCTCGAACCACAGCTCCTTGCGATAGATCTTCATTGCCGGGCCAGACCGGAGGCCATCGCCGCCTTGGCCACCGCCACCGCCACCTGGCGGTGTACCTCGGGGTGGAGGATCGAGGGGACGATCTCGTTTTCCTCGGCGCAGCCGGCAATCGCCTTCGAGGCGGCAATCAGCATGGCGTTGTCGATGCGGCCGGCCCTGACGTCGAGGGCTCCGCGGAAAATCCCGGGGAAGCCGAGGGCATTGTTGACGCTCTTGCCATCGGCGGCAAAGGCGGCCCCGGCCTCCAGGGCCGCTTCGGGAGAGATCTCCGGGTTGGGGTTGGAAAGGGCCAGGATGATCTGGCCGGGACGGATCATCTGCGGCTTGATCAGGCCGGGAACCCCGGTCGTGGCGATCACCACCTGCGCCCCGCCCATCACCTCGTCGAGGCTGCCGCCCGCACCGCCGGCAGCGACCAGCATCGCTTTGGCGCTCTCTTTCAGATCGGTGCCGATCACGGTCTTCACACCAAAGGCCAGCAGCAGCTTGGAAATCCCCATGCCGGCCGCGCCCAGGCCGATGACGCCGACCGTGGAATCCTCCAGGGAGACACCGGACAGGCGACTGGCGTTCAAGAGCGCGGCGAGGACCACCACCGCGGTGCCATGCTGGTCGTCGTGCAGCACCGGGATATCCAGGCTGGCATCGAGTTCGGCCTCGATCTCGAAGCACTCGGGGGCGGCGATATCCTCGAGCTTGATCGCCCCGAAGGTCGGCGCGATGTGCTTCACGGTGTCGATGATCACCTTTGGATCGCGATTCTGGATAAGGATGGGGATGCCGCTGATACCAACGAAGTGATCGAACAGCGCGGCCTTCCCTTCCATCACCGGCATGCCGGCCACCGCGCCGATGTCGCCGAGGCCGAGAATGGCGGTGCCGTTGGTGACGATGGCCACCTGGTTGCCGATCGCCGTGTAGCAGCGGGCCAGCTCCGGGTTCTTCTGGATGTCGCGGCAAATGGCGGCGACGCCGGGGGTATAGAGCTTGCGCACGTCGTTGATCGTCCGAATCGGGCGGGTCCCCTTCATGGCGATCTTCCCCCCCTCGTGCAGCTGGCGGACCAGATCGATGACATCTTCCACGACCACCCCGTCGATCGCCCCGATATCCCGCAGGATCTGGGCAAGGTGCTCCTCGGAGTCGACGTATATCGTCATCTCCCGCGTGTTGTGGGTCAGACCGATGCGGACGATGCGGATGTCGCCGATGTTGCTCCCGCCCATGCCGATGGCGGTGGTCACCCGGCCGAGATAACCGGGCTTGTCGGGGATCAGCAGGCGAAGGGTCTTGGCCAGCTTGCCGGCACCTTTTTCGATTTCCATGAACAAACTCCTCCCGTATGACGAAAAGTCCCGTTGATATTACCATCCGCTCGGATTCTGCAAAGCGAAAAAACCCGGTTCGACGCCTGACGCACACAGGCAGGCGCGCAAACGGCAAGAAGGCAGGTATACCGGCTTGACAACCATTAACCTGGACTTATTATTCGCTCATACAGGTTACCAGTGAACCGATATCCGGGTGGGCAAACAGATCACATCCGGGCGTATTTTACTTGCCAGGACGGGGGAAAGGAGAAAAGACCGGGCGGTTTCGCTGTTGGCATTGACGCGACCAAACGGGCTATAGCTTTAGGGCAGGACCAGAAATGTTTCCGACACCCAGACCGTAAAAGCGTGGAGTAAAACGTAACCGATGACAGTGGCTAACCAGTTGTCTTACAACGGAGACTGGCCATGAAAACAACCCCCTGGATGATCGCTGCTGCAATATCCTCATTTCTCCTCTCTTCCTTTGCCCCGGCGCAAGCCGCCACACCTGCGCAACTCGGCGTGTTTCGACCACAGACTGGACAATGGTTCGTCGATTACAGTGGTAACCGGGCATGGAACCGCTGTGGTCCGGATGGTTGCCTGGGACAATTTGGCGCTCCCATTGACTTGCCGATTTCCGGTGACTGGTCAGGCAACGGCGTGCCCAAGATGGGTGTCTTCCGTCCCGCGGACGGCCGCTGGTATCTGGATCTCAACGGCAACAGTTCCTGGGACGGTTGTGGCACAGACGGTTGTTTCGGGCCTTTTGGCGCGCCTGTCGACAGACCAGTCATTGGCGACTGGGACGGCACCGGCTCACTTCGCTTTGGTGTTTTTCGCCCCACGACAGGACAGTGGTATTTCGATCTCAACGGCAATGGCAAATGGGATGGCTGCGAAACGGACCGTTGTCAGGGACCCTTCGGCGCGTCTGAAGACTGGCCGGTGGCGGGCGACATGGACGGTGACACAGTCACCGAATTCGGCGTCTATCGGCCCAGCACCGGCATGTGGTATTTCGATTTCGATCATAACGGTTCGTGGAGCGGTTGCGGGCCTGACGGCTGCTTGGGACCTTTCGGCGCTCCTGAAGACCGACCAGTCTTGACGGATATCGATGGTAATGGGCGGTTAGAGCGCGGAGTCTTTCGTCCAACGACAGGTCAATGGTACTTCGACCTCGACCACAACGGTACCTGGAGCGGCTGCGGCGCAGACGGTTGTTTTGGCGGTTTCGGTGGCTCCGGCGACCTGCCTGTGGTGGGCGCCTGGGATCGGTATGCCGGCCCCGGTGACCCGCTGAACTACTTTCCGCTTACCCAGGGGAGCACCTGGATCTACCAGGGGAGTTACAGCGATAGCGACGGCTTCTACTTCACCTACCAGAACACTGCGACGGTATCCGGCACCCGGGTCATCGACGGTGTGACGACCACCGTCGTTTCGATCAGCAACCCTGGCGGTGAAGGCCCGTTCGAGGAGTATTTGCTCAAGGACGGGCGCGGTATCACCAACTGGGGGAACAACGACCCGGCCGACACCATCACCCCGCTGGTTGCCGCCTATCAGGAATTCATTTTCCCTCTTTGGGCAGGACAATCATTCAAACAATTCGAGTTGGGTGGAGTCGACCTGGGTGAAGATCTGGACGGCGACTGGATCAACGAACGCGTGAACATGTCTTCACTGGTCACGGTTGCCGGCTTTGAGAGCGTAAGAGTCCCCGCCGGGTATTTCACTAATTGCGCCAAAGCCGTCAACACGATCAGCATCTCCGGCAGTCTCTCCAGTACGCCGAGCCTGACCTTTACCGGCACCACCACGGCAACCACCTGGTATGCCCCCGGGGCGGGGCCGGTTAAGATAGAAACCAACAAGTTGGTGACAGCCAGCAACGGAGAGAGTTTCAGCGCATATGACGCCGAAGTGCTGGCCAACAATTTCACAGTGCTTGCCGCCAACATTGCCCCCCCTGGCTCGGACACGGAGTCCCCCGGCAGACCATGTGTCGGCTATGATGGTACAAATTACTTGGTCATATCACGTCAGGTGGCTGGGTTTACGAATTCCATGATGATCGGAGTCTTTTTAAACGGGAATGGCGAAGTTCTTAAAAGGATTGACATAGCCCCCGGGGATACCGATTGGTCCCTATCTTCCAATCGTCCATCCATTGCGTTTGATGGTCACAACTACTTCGTAGTCTTCGCCCGTAATGGCCAAATTATTGGCCAGCGGGTAACCCCGGAAGGTGTAGTTCTCGATGGGTTTGAAGGATTCACTATCAATGGCATGGGGGTAAACCCGACAGTCGCTTTTGATGGCACCAACTTCCTGATTGCCTGGCAACAGGCCTACCACATACATGGTGCCAGGATTTCGCCGGACGGTACAGTACTCGGCGACTTTGTAATCTTCTCCTCGGAAACGGGAAGTCAGGGGACTCCATCAATCGCCTTTGATGGCAACAATTACCTGGTCGTTTTTTCGAATAATGAAGGGGATATCTATGCTACCCGCGTGTCTCCCGCTGGCATCCCTTTGGATCCCGGCGGCATACCGGTCAGCACCGCGCTGGGCAGCCAGTATAATCCAACCTTGGTTTATGGAGGGGGAAACTTTTTTTTAGCATGGCAAGATAAGCGGGCATACGCATCAGACTCTTACAATTCCGATATCTATGGGGCCAGAATCACTCCTGAGGGTAACGTTCTTGATCCAACCGGAATCCCGATTAATACCAAGCGATACATTGAGGGACTTCAAAAGGCTTATCCAGCAGTTGCATTCGATGGCACAAATTATTTTATAAGCTGGCAAACAGGAAGTTTTCCGATTTATCCCCCTGCTGGGATATTTGCCAACTGGGTGTCTATAGCGGGGGAGGTCAATGGTGCTTCTATCGAGTCTGACGGCCTTTCGATTAGCGGATTGCCGATCTCTACAGCCAAATATGTATATCCTGCGACTGCATCAGGAACCGGAAAGATTTTCCTTGCTTGGATCAATAACAGCGAAACGTACGGAGAAGGCAAGGATCTTTTAGGACGAGTTGTTACCAAGTAAAAAGTTTTAGAATCGATTGCAGCGCTAACTCCATCAAAAACAATAACCCCCGCCCGGATTCTTCGGACGAGGGTTATTATTAAGGCACAGCAAACGGCTCCAACTGCTAGGCGCACCACAGCCCCTGACGCTCAACGTACCCTAAGGTACGTTGAGCGTCAGGGGCGAGGAGCAACAACGCAGATGGACCTTTGGCGAAGCCGCTCTACTTCCCGTACCCTTCCATCTCGTCGAACTGCAGGTACTGATAAATCTTGTCGGCCTTCGGCTCGACCTTCTCCTTGTAGACCGCCAGGTACTCCTTCGGCGTCGGCAGCTTGCCGAGATTGACGGTCACCGCGCCGAGTTCGGCGGAGCCGAGGAAGACCTTGGCGCCGTCACCGATGCGGTCGTCGAAGTTGCGGGTCGAGGTCGAGAACATGTTGACGCCGTCGGGAACGCGCGCCTGGTTCCCCATACACAGCGAGCAGCCGGCGATCTCGAGACGCGCGCCCATGGCGCTGAACACCGAGAAATAGGCCTCTTCCTTGAGCTTGTCCTGGTCCATGCGGGTCGGCGGGCAGATCCAGGTGCGCACATTCGGGTTGAACTTCTGGCCGCGCCAGATCTCGGCGGCTGCGCGGAAGTGGCCGATGTTGGTCATGCACGAGCCGAGGAACACGTCCTGGATCGGCGTGCCGGCGACTTCGGAGAGGAGCTTGACGTCGTCCGGGTCGTTCGGGCAGGCGAGGATCGGCTCCTTGATGTCCTTGAGGTCGATCTCGATGACCGCGGCGTACTCGGCGTTCTTGTCGGCCTTGAGCAGGGCCGGCTTCTTCAGCCACTTTTCGACGTCCTTGATGCGCTTCTTCAGGGTGTTCTTGTCCTCGTACCCCTCGGCGATCATCTTCTTCATCAGTGCCACGTTGGAGCGCAGGTAGGTGGCCACCGACGCTTCGGAGAGTTGGATGCAGCCGGCGGCGGCACTGCGCTCGGCGGCGGCGTCGGTCAGCTCGAACGCCTGCTCCACGGTCAGCTCGGGGAGCCCTTCCATCTCGAGGATGCGGCCGTTGAAGATATTGACCTTGTTCTTCTTCGGCACGGTCAGCAGCCCCTGCTTGATGGCGTAATAGGGGATGGCGTTGACCGCGTCGCGCAGGGTGATACCGGGATTGAATTTCCCCTTGAAGCGCACCAGCACCGACTCCGGCATATCCAGCGGCATGAAGCCCATGGCGCCGGCGAAGGCGACCAGACCCGAACCCGCCGGGAAGCTGATGCCGATCGGGAAGCGGGTGTGCGAGTCGCCGCCGGTGCCGACGGTGTCCGGCAGCAGCAGGCGGTTCAGCCAGGAGTGAATGACGCCGTCGCCGGGGCGCAGCGCCACGCCGCCACGGGCGGAAATGAACTTGGGCAGGCTCTTGTGCATCTTCACGTCGGCTGGCTTCGGGTAGGCCGCGGTGTGGCAGAAGCTCTGCATGAACATCGGCGCCTGGAACTTCAGGCAGGCCAGTTCGGTCAGCTCATCGGCGGTCATCGGCCCGGTGGTGTCCTGGGAACCGACGGTGGTCATCTTCGGGTCACAGGCGGTGCCGGGGAGCACCCCCTTCACGCCGCAGGCCTTGCCGACCATCTTCTGGGCCAGGGTGTAGCCCTGCCCTTTTTTCGGCTGCGGGTTGTCCGGCAGGGTGAAAATGTCGGTCGGCCCCATGCCGAGGGCCTTGCGGGCCTTCTCGGTAACGGCGCGGCCGATGATCAGCGGGATGCGGCCGCCGGCGCGGAACTCGTCGGCCAGGGTGTTCGGGGCCAGAGCGAACTTGGAGAGGACCTTCCCCTTCTCGTCGGTAATCTCCCCCTTCTTGCTGTTGACGATGATCACGTCGCCGGTCTTCATGCCGGTGACGTCGGCCTTGATCGGCAGAGCACCGGAATCCTGGGCGGTGTTGAAGAAGATCGGGGCGATGACGCCGCCGATGATCACGCCGGCGGTCTTCTTGTTAGGGACGGCCGGGATCTCCTGGCCGATGTGCCAGAGGACCGAGTTGCACGCCGACTTGCGGCTCGAGCCGGTGCCGACCACGTCGCCGACGAAGGCCACCTGGAAGCCTTCCTTGCGGAACTTGGCGATGGTGTCGAGGCCGCCCTTGAAACGGGTCTTGCCCATGGCCAGGGCGTGCAGGGGGATGTCCGGGCGGCTCCAGGCGTCGCCGGCCGGGGAGAAGTCGTCGGTGTTGATCTCGCCGTCCACCTTGAAGACCTTGAGCTTGACCGTCTCGGGGACGCCGGCGCGGCTGGTGAACCACTCGGCGTCGGCCCACGACTTGAGGACCTTCTTCGCCGCGGCGTTGCCGGCGTTGGCCAGGGCGGCCACCTCGTCGAAGGCGCCGTAGACCAGGGTGATGCCGGAGAGAGCACAGGCGGCCTCGTCGGCCAGCTTCTTGTCCTTGAGGGCGGCGACCAGGGGGGCGACGTTGTAGCCGCCGATCATGGTGCCGAGGATCTGCACGGCCGCCTTGGCATCGACCAGCGGCGACTTGAGCGAACCGTCGATGATCCCGGCCAGGAACTCGGCCTTGACCTTGGCGGCGGGATCGACGCCCGGGGAGATGCGCTCCTTGAGCAGGTTGAGCAGGAACTGCTCCTGCCCCTTGGGCGGCTTCTGCAGCAGCTGGCAAAGGTCCTTCGCCTGGTCGGCGTTCAGCGGCAGCGCCGGGATCCCCTGCGCGTTGCGCTCCTTCTCGTGCATCAGATAGGCGTCGATCATCTCTCTCCTCCGTCGAAAGTTTGGTTGACGGGCAACCCCGTCAGGACGAAATAGTCACGTGTTATCGGGATGCTAACAGGCCGCCCGGCGACAGAAACCTGCATACTGTATACGATAATCAGCTAGCGGTCAACGCACATGCCTATACGTGAAGACGCCGGATTCAACAGGCGTTGGGAAAATTTTGAAGAGATGTTACGATGCCCAATAATAGCAAACTCAAGACTGGCTCGAAGCAACCATGCCCATTGCTCGTGAACCTGCCCATCATTGAACGCCTGCGGAGTTACAGATACTCCGACAACCGCGGCAAGCGGTGGCTCCATGCCTTCCTGTCCAAGTCATGGCTGGTTGCCAGATGCACCGTCGATGCGCGCCTGCGCTCCGAGATTATCACAGGCAGGCTTTATGCCAGGGAGCGCCACCAGCGCTCGAGCTACACCGAACCCGATCGCTACCCGGAACTCTTCGCCGCCTGTGCCCTGTATTTCAGTACGCGGCCGGAGGTCAGGATCCTCTCTTTCGGCTGCTCCACCGGCGAGGAGGTCGTGGCGCTGCGCTCCTACCTGCCGCAGGCCCAGATCATCGGGGTGGACATCAACCGCTGGTGCCTGCGCCGATGCCGCCGGCGCATCACCGATCCGAACACCCTCTTCCTGCACCGGTTCTCGCGCCGGTTCGCCGACTGCGCGCGCTTTGACGCGATCTTCTGCATGGCGGTCTTCCAGAATCCCGACAACCGCAACGCCGCCGACAACCGGCTGGCCACCCGCTACCGTTTCGAACGTTTCGCGAGCGAAATCGCCTTGCTCGACGCCAAGCTCAAACCCGGCGGGCTCCTGGTCATCGACCATTGCGACTTCAGCTTCGCCGATACGGCTTGCAGCACCCGCTATACGCCGCTCAATTTCGAGGCGAACGTGGCCCGTCACGAGCGCCCACTCTACAGCCGGGACAACCGCAAGGTTACAGAAGCGCAGGAACTGCTGCGCATCTTCGTGAAACTGAGGGACTGACCCCTGCCATGTTCCACTACCGCGCCTTCGAACTGACCTTCGCCTCGGCCATCGAGCTGCCCGACATCGTCCCGTTGCAGGCGGCACCACCGCAAGCGGACGTGACGATTCGTCTCGGTGCGGTGCCGGACGCCCTGCCCGGCCAGCAGGACCGGGAGTCCTGGTTTCAGACCACGCCAGACCGGACACTGCTGCACATCGACGAGGTCGGCCGCTACCTGATCGAGGACGGCGCCCGCATCACCGTCGCGCCGGTCGCCACGGCCGATCCCGACATGGTCCGCCTGTTCCTGCTCGGTTCGGCGACCGGCGCCCTGCTCTACCAGCGCGGCCTGCTCCCCCTGCACGGCAGTGCCGTCGAGGCCGACGGTGGGGCCATGGTCTTCGTCGGCCCGCAGGGGATCGGCAAATCGACCCTTGCCGCCCATTTCGGGCAGCGCGGTTACCGAATCCTGGGCGACGATGTCTGCGTTGTCGCCGTCGGGCTCGATGGCGAACTGCAGGTGCTGCCGGCCTTCCCCAAGCTGCGTCTTTGCCCGGACGCCCTGGAGCGCCTCGGCCGCAGCACCGCCACTCTGAACAAGGCCCGCTTCGACGGCGACAAGTTCGTGGTGCCGATCACCGGCAACCTCTGCCCGCACCCCCTTCCCTTGCGCGCCATCCACCTGCTCTCCGCGGGGTACGCGGAGACCATCACCATCCGGCCGTTTCTCGGCTTCGCGCGGGCTGACGGGTTGCTCTCCAACCTTTACCGCCCCGAGCTTCTGCCCGGGCTGAACAGCGCAGCAAGCGTCTGCGCCCTGGCGATAACCACCACCACCCGCACGCGCCTCATCGAAATCGTCCACAACCGCGATGCGGGACGGATCGAGGAACTGGTCGACAGGCTGGAGCAGGAGTGGAAGACTGCCTCAAGGCTGTAGCCCCTGGGAAGAAGGCTTAGCCCTCGAATTTCGGCGCCTGGCGCCGTGCAGAATAAGGAGCCGACCATGATCACCGACACTTCCACCATCCTGCGTGCCCCGCACCTGCTGGCAACGGATCTGGACGAGGAGACCATCCTGATGAGCATCGAGCAGGGGGCTTATTACGGCATGGAGCAGACCGCGCGGCGCATCTGGGAAATCATTGCCGCCCCGCACACGGTCAGCGAGCTGTGCCGGTTGCTGGGCGAGGAATATGCCGTGACGCCGGACGTCTGCCGGCGGGACGTGCTCGCCTTTCTCGCCGAACTCCACGCCGAGGGGCTGATCGTTGTTTCGTAACCTCCAAAGCGTCCTGCAGCGCCCCCCCTTGGAACGGCGCCTGCTGGTCGAGGCGTTCTTCGCCCTGGCCTGGGCGCGGCTGACTCTTGCCGGCCGGCCGTTCCAGCGGGTTGCCGAGCGCCTGGGCCGGACCGGCGAGGAAAGCCCGGCGACCGTGCCGGCGCATCAGGAGCGATTGGCCGACGCGATCGGGCAGGCCATCGAAACGATGTCCCGCCACACCCCGTGGGAAAACCGCTGCCTGGCCCAGGCCCTGGCCGCCTGGCGGATGCTGCAGCGGCGCGGCATTGCCGTCACCGTCTACTTCGGCGTCGCGCAGAATCCGGCCAAACCCTTCGACGCCCACGCCTGGGTGCGCTGCGGCTCGCAGCTGGTCACCGGCGGGGAGGGACACGAGCAGTTCCGGGTGATTTCGAGCTTTGCCCGCGAAGACACCCCGAAGGCCAAGGATTGAGCGCGTGAGCGGCATCTACGGGATAGTCCGCTTCGACGGGGCGCCGGTCGACCCCGAAGAGCTGGCGCACATGCGCCGGGCGCTGGCCTACTACGGTCCGGACGGAGGCGGCGAATGGCGCGACGGCCCGGTGGGACTCGGGCAGCTGCAGCTGTGCGCCACCCCCGAGGACCGCTTTGAGATCCAGCCGCTGCGCAAAGCCGGCGTGACACTGGTGGCGGCCGCACGCCTCGACAACCGCGACGAGCTGCTGCGCGAATTCGCCATCCCCACCCCCGACCAGCCGACGACCCCCGACAGCACCCTGGTGCTGGAGGCCTGGCTGCGGTGGGGGGAGAAGTGTCCCGATCGGCTCGACGGCGACTGGCAGTTCGCCGCCTGGGACGAGCGCAAGCGCCGCCTCTTCATCGCCCGCGACCAGCACGGCAACACCGGACTCTGTTATTACCGGGGATCCCGCTTCCTCGCCTTCGCCCCCAACCTGCAGGGGCTGCTGGCCCTGGCCGAAGTACCGCGCCGCCCCAACCTGCTGCGCATGGCGCAGGTGCTCACCTCCTGGTCGGGAGACGGCATCGAGACCGGCTACCTGGAGTTGGTGCGCCTGCCACCGGCACACACCTTAAGCATCGACCAGGCAACGGTCGCCACGCGCCGCTACTGGTTCCCGGAACAGCTGCCGCCGCTGCGCTTCCCCGACGACAATGCCTGCCTAGAGGAGTTCCTCGCGCTCTACCGCAGAGCGGTGCGGGTACGCCTGCGCAGCCCACGCGCGGTGGGCATCTCCTTGAGCAGCGGGTTCGACTCCGGCTCGGTGGCGGCCCTCGCCGCGCCGCTGCTGGCCGAAACAGGGCGGAAACTGATTGCCCTGACCTCGGTACCGGCCTTCGCCCTGCCCGATTTCGGCCCGTATGTCGCCGGGGACGAGTGGCCCCTGGCCGCGGCGGCCGCCGCCCATATCGGCAACATCGATCACCGGCCGGTGCGCGCCGAACATGCGGGGATCCTGAGCGGCATCGAAAAGCAGCTGTCGATGCACAGCGAACCCGGCCATGCGCCGAGCAACTACTACTGGCTCACCGACCTGATGGCCACCGCCAGGACCCTGGGGATCGGCACGCTCCTCAGCGGCCAGGGGGGGAACGGCACCGTTTCCTACGACGGCCTGGGGACGGTCGTCCCGCACCTATTGCGCAGCAGATGGCCGACGGCAGCGCGCACGCTCCGGCTTACAGAGCCAAGTCTGTGGCTTGGCATCAAGCGCCAGCTCCTCAAGCCGCTGCTGCTGCCGGCCATCCGCCGCTATCGCCAGTTCCGGTCACCGGAAGGCCCGCCCTGGCACACTTATGCGGCGATTCACCCGGACTTCGCCCGGAGCATCGCCCTGGCGGAACGGATGCGCCAGGACAGCCACGACCCGACCTTCTTCCAACCCACCGGTCGGGACGGGCAACTGGACATTCTCCGCCCGGGAGCATCCACCATCGGTGCCCTCAACCACGAGGGAGCCGCCTGGTACGGGCTGGATGAACGCGACCCGACCCTCGACCGGCAGGTCATCGAATTCTGCCTGCGTCTTCCCGACCTGCAGTACCGCCGCCGGGGGGAGGAGCGCCTGCTGCTTCGCCGGGCCATGGCCGGGTTGATGCCGTCCGAGGTGCTGAACAATCGCCGGTTCGGGGTACAGGCGGCGGATATCGGGGCGCGGGTGCGGCGCGAGCGGGCTGAGATCGGAGCGACCCTCGAGAGCCTCGAACGCTCTGAACTGGCACGCACCTGCCTGGACCTTCCCAGAATGGGTGGTGTCCTTGCCGCACTGGAGCGGGAGGTCACCGCGGCGAACAGCAGCGACTGCGTGACCATCCTGCTGCGCGGCCTCGGCGTCGGGCTGTTCCTGAGCACCTTCGATCCTCCCACTTGACATTTGCTGACAAGTATGGTAATTGATTATATGTGGGGGAAATAATGGAAAAACTGAGACCTTGGCAGCCGCCTGTTCTCAAAAAGGGTTCTGTGGCCACAGCAACAAAAGGCGGCAAGAACCCGGGGACAGATAGAAATGGCAAAGCTGGCAGACCGCCGGCATCCTGATGGCTTGCCTTTAGCCTTTAACGCATTTCCCACCGCCTCCTGACAAGAGAGGCGGTTTTTGTTTACCTGGGACGGAACCAGGACGGGGCTTCCTGTTATCTTGCCGATACTGCTAATCTTCCTGTTGACAATCGAACACCTACAGCTTTAAGTCCACGAGGTCTTCGCCCCCGCCATCTCGCCACTTGCCATCCTACCGCTTCTTTGTCAAAGTGACGGTGTGATCTTAAAGGCCGCACAGGAACTCTCCCGCTCCCTCCCGCTTATGTCTCGCGGTCTCGCTCTGGTCTGGCGGGCGGCGCGCCTGTGGACTGTTGCCTGGGGGGTGCTGATCGTTGCCCAGGGGTTGCTCCCCGCCATCCTGGTCCATCTCACCCGCACCGCCGTCAACCACCTCGCCGACGCCCTCGCCGCACCCGACACCCTGACAGCCTTCGCCGTGGCATGGCCGTCCCTGGCCGGCATTGCCGCGCTGTTGATCGCCGGCCAGCTGCTGGCCAGCCTGGTCGCCTGGGTGCGCGGCGTCCAGGCCGAACTGGTGCAGGACCACATCAAGGAACTCATCCACGCCCACGCCCTGCGCCTCGACCTGGCCTTCTTCGAGGAGCCCGATTCCTACGACCTGCTCTACCGGGCCAGCGTCGATGCCATCAACCGTCCGGTTATCCTCCTCGAGAACCTCGGCACTTTTTTACAGAATGCCCTGACCCTGGCCGCCCTCGCCCTGCTGCTGGCCGCCTACGCGCCGTGGTTGCCGTTGCTGCTGGTTGGCAGCGCCCTCCCCGGCTTGTGGATCGTCGCCCGCTTCATCCTGCGCGAGGTGGCCTGGCGGCGCGCCAATACCGGCAACGAACGACGCCTGCGCTACTACGACTGGATGATGACCGAAAAGGAGAGCGCCGCCGAGATGCGCATCTTCGCCCTCGGCGATCATCACCGCGGCGCCTACGCGCAGCTGCGCACCGAACTGCGCGCCTGGCGCCTTAAATTGGCCGCCAGCGAACTGCGCGCCGAACTGGCTGCCGGAGCGATCTCCTGGGCGGGCGCCCTGGCCGGCATGCTGTGGATGCTCAAGCGCGCAGCCAACGGCCTGGCCAAGCTCGGCGACCTGGTCCTGTGCTACCAGGCCTTCCAGCAGGGGCAGGCCCTGCTGCGCGCCCTGCTCGAGAGCAGCGGCCAGATCTACCGCAGCGTCCTCTTTCTCGACAATCTCTTCCAGTTCCTCGAGACCGCGCCGCAGCTCGAAGACCCGCCCCGGCCGCAGCCCCCACCCACCCTGCTGCGCCAGGGGGTGCGGTTCGAAGGGGTCTCCTTCCGCTATCCCGGCCGGGGGCGCGATGCGCTCCACGACTTCTCGCTGGATCTTCCCGCCGGCCGGACCATCGCCATCGTCGGGCCGAACGGGGCAGGCAAAAGCACCCTGATCAAGCTGCTCTGCCGCTTTTACGACCCGCAGCAGGGGCGCATCCTGATTGACGGCATCGATGTGCGCCAGATGGCACAGGCCGATCTATGGCGGCTGATCACCGTGTTGTTCCAGGAACCGGTCAACTATCACGCCAGCGCCGCCGACAACATCGCCATGGGTGACCTTACAGCGGACGCCGACCGCATTGCCGCGGCCGCGCGCGCCAGCGGCGCCGACGGCTGCATCGCCCGCCTGCCCAACGGTTTCGACACGGTGCTCGGCCAGTGGTTCGGCGGAGCGGAGCTGAGTGTCGGCGAGTGGCAGCGCCTGGCGCTGGCGCGGGCCTTCCTGCGCGACGCGCCGATCCTCATCCTCGACGAGCCGACCAGCGCCATGGATTCCTGGGCCGAGGCCGACTGGCTGAAACGCTTTAGCGAGCTGACCGTCGGCCGCACCGCCCTGATGATCACCCACCGCTTCACCACCGCCATGCACGCCGACATTGTTCACGTCATGCGCGCCGGCCGGATCGTCGAATCGGGCACGCACGCCGAACTGGTGGCGGCGGAGGGGCTCTATGCGGAGTCATGGCGGGAGCAGATGCGAGAGATGGGGGGAGCGGCGGGGGAGTAAAGCACCCTTTCCGTTCGGCGGCTTGCTCTTTCTCTGCAAAACGGCTGAGCAGCCGCCAGCTTGACATCCGCCACCACTGAGGTATATTTTTTATACCATGAAATTCGAGTTCGACCCCGATAAAAGTGCTGCCAACAAGATCAAGCACGGCATCGATTTTATTGAGGTGCAGGCACTCTGGGGTGACCCCGATCTGCTGGAGATTCCGGCCAGAACCACCGATGAGCCGCGGAGCCTGGTGATCGGGAAAATCGGGGGGAAACTCTGGTCCGGCGTCATTACCAGCCGCGGCGACGCCATCCGCATCATTTCCGTCCGACGTTCGCGTCCGGAAGAGGTTGCCCTCTATGAAAACGAAAGCTTCTGATTTCGACAGCAAATTTGCCGCAGGCGAGGATATCACTGCCCATCTCGACCTGGCCCATGCCCGGCGGCCTGAACACGAGCAGAAACGCGTCAATGTCGACTTCCCGGTCTGGATGATCCACTCTCTCGACCGGGAGGCCAGGCGACTCGGCGTGCCGCGTCAATCGATCATCAAGCTTTGGATTGCCGAGAGACTGGAGAAGGCTTCTTGAGCAGCAAACCTGCTTGAAAGCCGGCGAGCGCGATGGGGAGAGGCTTCGGGCCCAGTTTTTCAGGGTTTTTGCATATGCGTTGCGGCGGCTTTACCTTCCGATCCCTACCGACCTTTTACTGTTTCAAAACCAGAACCCCGGGGTCTCGCCCCCGGCCGGCGACCCAAATTTTACTCGCCTAAAATTTTGGATCAAAAGGGCGTCTCTCCTCGCGGAGGGCATGAGCGATAGCTTCGCCCGTCGTTTCTGCCCTGCCAATGACCTTCGCCACCCTACCCATCTATTGCGGGGCCCATCCACTTGGGCCCCGCGGCAGTTTACTCGCCATTCACCATTGGTGCGGGGCACGTGGATTCAGCAGTTGGCGTTGTGTGTGTTCGACAGTTGCACCAGGCAACGCGGGGCCAACATCAGGGCCCCGCGCATTGTTGGGGACGGTTGAAAGGGTGTGCAGACAGTGGGGATGGGCGAGACGACCGATCGGTCGAGCATGCCATGCCCGCTGCAGGCGAAGGCGTTTTGGTCACGCAAGCTCTTCCTTCAAGCGGATGAAGGGGATTGCGTCGACACGATCTGCTAGGGGAAAAGTGTGTTCGCCGGCATGGACGACAACAAGTCGATCGAGCTTGAGGCTCTCCAACGCGGAGCGCATCGAAGGTGTCAGGCGTGGAGCCGTCGTCAGCTTTATCTCGAAACCGAGCCGCCGGTTGCCGCGCATGATCAACAAATCAAGTTCCGCACCGCTGTGCGTCGCCCAGAAATAACACTCTTCGGGGATTGCCCCCAGGAGATGGATGATCTCCTTGATGACGAACCCTTCCCAAGAGGCCCCTGATTTCGGGTGATGCTCAAGATCATCCTGGGTTTGAATCCCCAGCAGTGTATGGAGAATACCGCTATCGCATAGATAGACCTTCGGGGCCTTGACCTGGCGCTTGCCGAGATTTTCATACCACGGCAACAGCTGTCTGACCACCAGGGCACTGCTAAGCAGGTCGAGATAATGACGCACCGTTGTGTGTGAAACGCCAAAGGCCCGGGCCAGTTCGTTACCGTTCCAGGTCTGCCCATGATAGTGAGCGATCATCCGCCAAAAACGGTGCAGCGTCGCGGCGGGAACACGAATGCCCAGTTGCGGGATATCGCGCTCCAGAAAGGTTCGGACAAAATCACGGCGCCACAACACGCTGACCGGTTCGGAACGGGCCAGATAGGACGGGGGAAACCCACCACGACGCCAGAGTTTTTCTTGTTCCCCGACTTCATCCCGGCAAAACCCGTCCAGTTCATGATAGACGATGCGACCGGCCAGGGTTTCCGAACTCTGACGCAACAGCTGCGGCGAGGCGCTCCCCAGAATCAGAAAGCGGGCGGGGGGCTCGGGACGGTCGGCCAGGACTCTCAGAAAAGGGAAGAGTTCTGGGCGCAACTGGATTTCGTCGATGACGACCAGTCCACGCAATCGTTCCAAGGCTAGTTTTGGCTCGCTCAGTCGCGCCAGGGCGTCGATATCTTCAAGATCGAAATGAGCCGTACCGCTTTCCTGATAATACGTGGCGATCTCCCGGGCCAGAGTCGTCTTCCCGACTTGCCTGGGGCCGAGGATCGCAACAATAGGCGAGCGTTCCAAAGCTGCGCGTACGGTGTCAATATGATGAGTGCGAATGATTTTCATGGCTGAAAGATGCCACATTATCTTTCAGATTTCAATGTCTTTTCATCGACTGCATGTTTTCAGAAATTGGTAGCAACTGGAGAAAAGGGAGACACCCATTTGGAGTGGCGTGGAGGGAGAGCAATGCCTTAAGGGGACTGGCTCCGCCAAGTGCCTGTCCCCGCTGGCCCGAAACTGCTCAACAACCGCGGGGGCTTCACCCCCGCACCCCGACCAAAAGGGCGTCTCTCCTCGCTGAGGGCATGAGCGATAGCTTCGCCCGTCGTTTCTGCCCTGCCAATGACCTTCGCCACCCTACCCATCTATTGCGGGGCCCATCCACTTGGGCCCCGCGGCAGTTCATTCGCCATTCACCATTGGTTCGGAGCGCAGGACATTCTGCTGTTGGCCTCGGGTGGGGCTGGCAGTGCCGCTGCGCAAGTTTTTGTCAACTGCACCAGGCAACGCGGGGCCAACATCAAGGCCCCGCGCATCGATGAGTACGGCTGAAAAGGTTTGCAGGCCGTAAGGATGAGTGAAATCACCGGTCGGTCGAGCATGCCATGCCCGCCGCAGGCGAAGGCGTTTTTGCATACTTTTGTCGCCGGACAAAAGTATGGCGGCTGGCGGGACGCAACCCGCCGGTTTTGAAATTTGCTTTCCTGCTTGTCTGCGGTTTGCGGGTAGTGCTACGGCGATACTGTCAAGGGGACGGGCTCAGCCAGGTGCCGGGCGGGGTGCAGGGACAGCAGGCCCCGCGGTGGTCGATTCAACGCACGAAGTGCAATTCAACGCTGCCGCAGGCAGCAATTCAACCGAGTTTGACAACGGTGGCGAATCGGTACATTTTTATGCTGTGAAACCAGCCGCCCTCCCTCCACTCCCCGCGAAGTTCCGGCTGAGCGCTGAGTTCCAGCTGCTGGTGGCGGTGTCGTGGCAGCCGCCGGCAAATCTGCAGGCTGAACAGGCCGCAAAAATCGACAAGCTGATCACGAACGGCATCGACTGGCAGGCCTTTCTCGCCCTGGTCGACCGCCACCGCGTCCCCGCCCTGGCCCACGCCGCGCTTGGCCGGCATGCCACCGGCCACCTCCCCGAAGAGATCCGTTCCCAAGTGAAAGCCCGCAGCGATCAGGCCCGCCGCGAAGCGCTGCAGCTGGCGGCGGAGACGGTGCGGCTGGCAAAAGCTTTCAACGCAGCAGGAATCGAACTGCTCCCCCTGAAGGGCCAACTCCACTCACTGGAGCTCTACGGTGACCCCGCTCTGCGGCAGGCCCGCGACATCGATATCATGATCAAGCCGGCCGATCTTGACCAGGCCGACCGGCTGCTCCTCGCCGAAGGCTATCGATGCGAGCTTAACCTTTGTGCGTTGACACCGGGGCAAAGGCGGCTCTTCATGGCGGCCCAGCATCACCTCGTGTATGCCAATGCAACGACTGCCACCGAGGTGGAGGTCCATTGGACGCTGACCGGCCTCTGGACTGCTTCCGAAACCGCCGTCTTTTGGGACTTGTGCCAGACGAAGGAGGTCATGGGCACAACCTTCCTGCACCCGGGCGACGAGGCGCAGCTGTTAATGCTCTGCGATCACGGGGCCGGCCATGGCTGGTATCGCCTCAAGTGGCTGGGGGACATTGCCAGGGCGCTGTCCGGCGAGGCGCCGCCCGACGGGGACAGGCTGGTTGCCCTGGCCGAGCGACTCGACCTCGAGCGGGTGCTGGCCCAGGGAGCGCTTCTTGCGCACTGGCTCTACGGGGTCACGCTCCCCTCCTCACTGGCCGTGCTGATCGCGCGCACCAAGCCTGCGCCCCGCCTTGCCGCGGAAGCCGTTGACTTCATGCTCCTCCCCGAGGCCGAAATCTTGAGTTTTTCAACCATGGTGCAGACCAAGCTGTTGCAACTCAAGCTGCGGAGCCGGCCCCGGTACGGCAAGGTGCTGCAGTCCGTCTTCCTCAGCCAGGGTGACACCAGGGCCCTGACCCTGCCGACCTGGCTGTTTTGGTTCTACGTGCCACTCCGGCCGTTATTTTGGCTGCAGAGAAAATATCGGAAACCGGCGGGGTAGCGAAACAGGTAGTTCTAGGAATGCTCAGTCCTGCGAAGCAGGCATCAGATATGCGCGTGGCTTCCCGTTATCCGCGGGCTGATATTCGGGAACCATGGTGCGCAGCAGGGTGAGGACACGGGGGATGTCGATGGCGCGGGCGGCCTGGTAAAGATCTTCGCACTGTGCGGCGACGACGTTGTAATCGACGGGAACGGAACGGGCGATGCGGATCTTCTCGTGGCGGGTCGGCTGCACCCCTTCCCCAGCGATCAGCAACTCCTCGTAGAGCTTCTCACCGGGGCGCAGGCCGGTGTAGGCGATTTCGATATCCCTCCCCGGCTCATGGCCGGAGAGGCGGATCAACTCGGCGGCCAGGTCGGCAATCTTCACCGGTTCGCCCATGTCGAGAAGGAAGATTTCCCCCCCCTGCCCCATGCTGCCAGCCTGCAGCACCAGCTGCGCCGCCTCGGGGATAGTCATGAAGAAACGCGTCACTTCCGGGTGGGTTACGGTGACCGGCCCCCCTCTCAGAATCTGCTCACGGAAGATCGGAATCACGCTGCCGGCACTGCCGAGCACGTTACCGAAGCGCACCGTCACGAAGTGCGTGCGGCTGCTCATCGCCAGCCCCTGCACGTACAGCTCCGCCGCACGCTTGCTCGCCCCCATCACGTTGGTCGGATTGACCGCCTTGTCGGTGGAGACCATGACCATGTACTCGGCACCGCACTTCACCGCCGCGTCGGCCACCACCTGTGTGCCGTGGACGTTGTTGTTCACCGCCTCGGCCGGGTTCAGCTCCATCATCGGCACATGCTTGTAGGCCGCGGCGTGAAACACCACCTGCGGCCGGAAATAGTTGAATACCCCCTCTATTCTCGCCCGGTCGCGCACGTCGCCGATGATCGCTGCCAGAGAGAGGTCGGGATGGGCGCCGAGCAGCTCGCGCTCGATCTGGAAGAGCGGCGACTCGGAGTTATCGAGCAGGATCAACTTCTCCGGGCGGAAGTTCGCTACCTGGCGGCACAGCTCCGAGCCGATGCTCCCCGCCGCGCCGGTCACCAGCACGCGCTTCCCCTCCAGGTAGGCGCGGATGCCGTCCCGGTCGAGCTTGACCGGCTCGCGGCCAAGCAGATCCTCCAGATCCACCGGGCGTATCTGCTGCACCGTCACCCGGCCGTCGATCAGGTCGCTGACACCGGGAAGGGTTTTGAACTGCACCCCGGTGCCGCGGCACAGCTCGACCAGCTTGCGCAGCCGTGAACCGCGCGCCGAGGGGATGGCGATGATGATCTCCTCGATCCGCTGCGTAACGCAGACCTCGGTCAGACGATCGTGCCCGCCGAGGACCGGCAGCCCCTGGAAACGCTGGCCGTGCTTGTCCGAGTGGTCGTCGATGAAGCCGACCAGTTCCAACCCCAACGAGGGGTTCTGGCGGATTTCCCGGGCAATCATCTGCCCACCCTGCCCGGCCCCGAAAATCAGGGTGCGCTTGCCGCCATTGGCTTTTCCACCGAACGGCTTCGGCAGGTAGTTTTCACGGAAGGCACGGGTGAGGACACGCACCCCGCCGGAAAGGAGAAAGCAGAAAATCCCGTCGAGAACCAGGACCGAGCGAGGAACCCCTTTAATCCCGTGGACAAAGACCACGTAGAGGAGAAAAACCGCCGATCCGGCTAGGTTTGCCTTGGCAAGGTCGATGACATCGGCGATGGAAACGTAACGCCACCAGCCGTGGGTGAGGCCGAAATACCAAAAGCCCAGCAATTTGATAACGAGGATCGCCGGCAGGAGGTTAAAAAATGTCTGCAGATGTGCCGAGGGGATGACGAAATCGAAGCGGATGAGATAAGCGGCTCCAAAAGCGCCGGTGATGATGAGCACCTTGAACGGCCAGATCAGCCAGATTCTATGTCTAAGGACAAAGTCGCGCATTAAGTCTATCATATCCCCACCCCCGGCACGCAAAATACACAAGAGTCGGGGCAAGTGCAAGAAATCCTGGCCGTCCCATGTGTCGACGCCCAGGAATTATACTATCGCGCTACCTCGCTATTATTAAGTTTCGTCCCATCCCCCTGGAACTCCATGAAAGGGGTCAACTCCCAATAGAGGATCTTGCCGAACTCGAGCCAGATAAACTCCAGAGTTTTGCGATCCGTCCACCAACGGCCGTCGGGAGGGACAAAATTTTCGTAAGCGTCGGAGGAGATAACGATCGACTCGATACCACTCCCCTCGTAGATGTCGTTAAAAATGAATTGCGTGCGGCGCGTGTGGTAAGGGGAGGTGACAACGAGAATCTTGCGCAGATTGTTCTCCTGGCAATACTTCAGGGAAATCTGCGCATCGGTGCGGGTGTCTGCGGACCCTTCAAGAAAGACAATCTTCTCCTCCACGAGCTTGCATTCGCGGCAAAGTTTCTGCAACACGCTAGCCTTGTTTACCCTCAGTGCGTTGACATGGACGAGTGTCGGTGCCAAACCCTGTTCGTACAGCCGCAACGCGGCACGGAGGCGGCTGCCATCGCCATCACCAGCCAGCGCGACAATGGCATCCGCCCTCACCGGTTCATGTGCAACGACCAGCATGCTGGCCAGGAAGCGTACTGCCACAAGCGTTAAGAGTGCGACGAGCAGCACTCCGGCAAGGAGGCCGAAAAAAAAGGAGCAAGCGCGGAACAAATCAGTATCCAGTCGGTTCGAAACGACGACGAAAAGCAATTGTTGTCAGCAAAAAAGCCATGGACAATAAAGTGAAAAGGATAACCACGGTAGTTGGGCCACTCCCGGACACCGCCAGCATAAGCAAGCCGACCAGCAACTGGACAAGGCCGTAGATCAGAGTCACCTGCCAGTGGGGGAGATGCATCTGGTTGGCCAAGAGTTGGTAAAGGTGCCGGCGATGGGCTTGCGAGAGTTTCTCTCCATCGCGCCACCGAATAAAGAGGGTCGTCACGCCATCAGCGTAGAACGGGAAAAGGCAGCAAACCAGGGCCAAGAATTCTGCCGCGCTCCGCATCAAGGCAACAGTGAGCAGGGAAAAAACAAAACCAAGCAGGACACTCCCCACATCCCCCATGAATACCCGTGCATTCGGGAAGTTGAACGGCAGGAAACCGAGGCAAGTGGCGGCAACCGCCATGGCGAACAGCATGATGACGGTATCCCCTCGGCTCGCGGCGAAGCCGGCAAGCAACCCGTAACCGACCACTCCCGTCACTCCAGCGATGCCATTGATACCGTCCATGAAATTGTAGAAATTGGCGCTGCCGACGACAAAGATAGCCACCAAAGGAAAAAGCCATGGATACTGGTTGATTGTCCCAAGTGCATGCAACGCTACGACTGCGGCCAGAAACTGACCGGCAAAACGCATTCGCGCCGAAAGATCGAAACGGTCGTCGAAAAGACTCAAAATGGAAACGAAGGCTCCGGCTCCGATGAAACCGACCGGCAGGTGCAGCCATCCTCCCAGACCGACAAAAGCCGCCAAGATGCCGATGCCGCCGCCGCGGGGGACCGGGCGGGCGTGGGAACTGCGCTCGTTGGGGCGATCGATCAGACCGAGGTGGTGGGCACTTGTGGCCATGAACAAGGCACCGGCAGCCCCTATGAAAAACGCCAAGAAGGTTGTCTTCAGAAGTAAAGTTATCATCGACATTTCATCTGGCAGCAACAACTTCACCCATCCACCCTTCCAACCTGTTGATCAGCATATCCCTATCGAAATTATCAGCACAGAATTGCTGCCCACGCATACCCATTGCCTCACGTTCTTCCCTGGGCAACCTGTACATATCCAAGACTGACTGTGCCAACGCATCAGCATCACCGGAAGAAGCCGCCAATCCGGCACCGGATTCGATGATGATTCGCCCCCCTTCCCCATCGACTGCGGCCACGATTGGTTTTCCGCACGCCATGTAAGACTGAATTTTGCCCGGGACCGTCAACTCGAAGATGGGCTCTTTCCTCAGCGTCACTAGCATCGCATCCGCCTGGGCAAAGAAGGCCGGCATCGTTTCAGGCAAATGGCGCCCCAATAGATGCACTGCATTGATTAATCCTCGGGATTTGATCTGCTCTGCGACCCACTCGGATTGCCGTCCATCGCCTAAAACGATCCATTTGATATCGGTAAAGTCCCGCAGCTTTTCAGCGGCACTCAGGATCGTGTCAAAATCCTGGGCAACACCGATATTCCCGGCGAACATGACACGAAATCCTTGAGGAAGCACAACACCTTTGGGCAACTCCGCAGACCGCTCTTCCACTAAATACTCAGGTTCATTCCAGTTGGGGAAATATCGTGTCTGTTCCGCCGCCACACCCTTGCTGGCTACACAGGGGATAAATCCTTTGGAAGAGGTCAATATCAAATTGCAGCCGCGATAAATAAAACGCACCAGTTTATCTACCCAGCGCAATATGTTGGGAGATTTTACTGCTCCGGTAGCGGAAAGACTCTCCGGCCAAAGGTCGAGAATCCAGAAGACGACAGGGATTTTTTTGAGTTTTTTCAGAAACAGTGCGGGGAGCCCCACCGTGACTGGAGAGAGTTGACAGACAAAAATCAGGTCATAGCGCTCTCTGCATATGAAAGGGGAAAAAATACATGCAAAAAAAGCATACGAAACATAGTTGAGAGCCAGATTTATCCCCCGGGCATCTCCTCTGGGGATTAAAGGAACCCGCTTGACTTTCACCCCATGATAATCTTGCCGCAGATTCCTAAAAAAACCGTATCCGGGAAAGAAAGTACCGGCTGGATAATTCGGAATGCCGGTAAGAACCGTGACGTTGTGCCCTCTTTCAACCAAACCTCTTGCCAAGTCATTTATACGGAAGTTTTCTGGCCAGAAATATTGAGAGACGATCAACACGCGCACAGCATCAATATTCCTTCCACACCGTCCGCTTCACATAATCGGTATAACTGACGATGATCCGCACCACCTTCTCCGATACGTTCGGCATGCTGTAGTCGGCCACCTGGCGCAGCAGGCGCTGCTCGCCGCGCGGTTGGCTTTCGAGGATCGCCAGTCCCTGCATGACCCGGTCGAGTTCCAGCCCGACCATCATCACTGCTGCCTCCTCCATCCCCTCCGGCCGCTCGTGGGCCTCACGCAGGTTCAGGGCCGGGAAGTTGAGTATCGACGATTCCTCGTTGATCGTGCCGCTGTCGGAGAGTACGGCATAGGCGTGCTTCTGCAGGTGAACGTAGTCGGAGAAGCCGAGGGGCTTGAGCAGTTCGACCTTGTCGTGGAAGGTCACGCTCATCTTCTCGACCCGGTTGCGGGTGCGCGGATGGGTGGAGACGATCACCCGCTTGCCGTACCGCTCGGCGATGCCGTTGAGAATGGCGACCAGTTTACCGAAGCAGCGGTCGGATTCGATATTCTCCTCGCGGTGAGCGCTGACCACGAAATAGTCGTGCCACTGCAGCCCCAGACGGGCCAGCACGTCGGAGGCATCGATCTTCGCCGCGTAGTGGTGCAGCACCTCGCACATCGGGCTGCCGGTCTTGATCACCCGGTCCGGCGGCAGCCCCTCGCGCAGCAGGTACTCGCGGGCGATGTCCGAATAGGTCAGGTTGATGTCGCTGACATGGTCGACGATCTTGCGGTTGGTTTCCTCGGGCACGCGCTGGTCGAAGCAACGGTTCCCCGCCTCCATGTGGAAGATCGGAATTTTGCGGCGCTTGGCGGGGATGGCGGAGAGGCAGCTATTGGTATCACCCAGCACCAGCAGCGCTTCCGGCTGCACCTCGGCCAGAATCGGGTCGAGCTTGATGATCGTATTGCCGATGGTCTCGGCGGCATTCGCTCCGGCGGCGTTGAGGAAGTAGTCCGGCTTGCGGATCTCCAGGTCCTGGAAGAAGACCTCGTTGAGCTCGTAATCGTAGTTCTGGCCGGTGTGGACCAGGATGTGGTCGCAGTAGCGATCGAGCGCCGCCATTACCCGCGAAAGCCGAATGATCTCCGGCCGCGTCCCCACCACCGTCATGACTTTAATTTTTTCCATATAATTTTCTCTCACGAAGACACGAAGTCACAAAGGAAAGCAATTTCTATTTACTCTACATAACCATTCAGAACACGGGAGATGCCATCTTTCATCAACCCCTCCCCAAAATTCAGCAGGTATCCCAACTTCTTGTCCGTTAGCCTCAGGTAGGTCAAGACCTGTTTCTTATGCGCGTTATTCACCTTTTCGACTGACTTCAGTTCCAAAATAACTTTATCATTAATGATTATATCTGCTCGAAATCCTTCATCAAATCGTATTCCTGCATACTCGATGGGGATTGGAACTTGTCTTTTGACCTTCAACCCTGCTTCAGTCAATGAATGTACAAGAAGAACTTCGTATACGGACTCAAGGAGCCCCGGACCAAGATCCCTGTGCAGCTTGACTGAGCAGTCTACAACAATTTCGCCGATTTCGTTTTCAGTCATTTCTTCGTGTCTTTGTGTCTTCGTGTGAGAACCGATTATACAGGTTCAAAAAAGGTATCGGGATTGTCGGGATCGAGCAGTTCGTTGCACCACATGACGGTGACCATGTCGGTTTCGCCGACGTTTGAAATATTGTGGGTGTAGCCGGTGGGGATGTCGACGACTTCGAGTTTCTCGCCGGAGACGCGGTATTCGATGATCTCGTCGCTGCCAATCTTACGGAATCGGATGATCCCCTCCCCGCTTACCACCAGGAATTTTTCGTTCTTGGTGTGGTGCCAGTGGTTGCCCTTGGTGATCCCCGGCCTGGAGATGTTGATCGAGACCTGGCCGCGGTCAGGCGTCTTGATGAACTCGGTGAAGGAGCCGCGCTCGTCGACGTTCATCTTCAGCGGGTAGCTGAAACCGTCGGTGGGCAGATAACTTAAGTATGTACTGTAAAGCTTTTTTGTGAAGGGATCGGCCAGATTGGGAACACTGCGCCTTTCCCGGCTCGCTTTGAATGAATAAATCAGGTCGACGATGTCACCAAGCTTGATGGTGTGAACCGGCTGGACCTGGCGAAAATCACCCTGTACCGACAATTGGCCATCGAGAGAGGCGAGGAACGAAGCCACAACGTCGTCGATGTAAACCAGATTCATGACTACGCTCGGATCGTTGACCTGGATCGGCAGGTCGTTGGCAAGGTTGTGGCAGAAGGTCGCGACGCCCGAGTTGTAGTTGGGGCGGCACCACTTGCCGAAGACGTTGGGGAGGCGGTAGACGAATACCTGTGCGCCGGTCTCGCGGCCATAGCTGAATACCGCCTCCTCCGCCCCTTTCTTGCTAGCGCCGTAGGGGTTGTCGAGGGAGGCCTGTGTCGAGGAAGAAATCAGCAGCGGCGTCTTCCGGCCATTGGCGGCCAAACGTGCGCAAATCTGCTCGGTCAGCCCGGTGTTGCCGGTACGGAACTCGTCGACGCTCTGCGGACGGTTGACTCCGGCCAGGTGAAAAACGAAATCGGTCTGGTCGAGCAGGTCGTTGAGGGTGGCGGGATCGTGCTGCACATCGAAGCAAAGGATACGGAGATCCTTGCGCTGCTGCAGCGTGACGCGCAGATTCTTGCCAACAAAACCTTCGGAACCGGTGATGAGGACGGTTTTCATTCTATTGAACCTTTAGCCACGAATTTCACGAATATTCACGAATAAATCGGTTCGATTCAAAACCGATATCACACAAAGACACGGAGACACAAAGAGGTCAAAACCTTGGCGCTCTGAAGTTAAAACCAAAAGATTATAGCTTTCTTCGTGGCTTTGTGACTTCGTGTGAACCAAAGTTGTTATGGTTATTCATTCGTGCCAATTCGTGTCATTCGTGGCTGAATTTTAGCTTGGCCGGGCTTCTACGGCGGTGCCGGCGAGTTCGCGGCGGACATAATCGAGCGAGAGCAACTTCTGCTTGACCTGCTTGACGTTCAGTCGCTCGGTATTGTGCGAGTTGTAGTCCTCGGCCTGCGAGACTTCCTGCTCCCCTTCCACGAAATACTTGTTGTAATTGAGGTCGCGGTCGTCGGCAGGAACCCGGTAGTAGCCGCCCAGATCTTCGGCATGAGCCATCTCCTCGCGGGTCATCAGCGATTCGTAGAGCTTCTCGCCGTGGCGGGTGCCGATAATCTTCACCTCATTGTCGGCATCGAACAGCTCCTTGAGCGCCTGGGTCAGGTCGGCGAGAGTCGAAGCCGGGGCCTTCTGCACGAAAGTGTCGCCCTGCTGGCCGTTTTCATAGGCATACAGAACCAGATCGACGGCGTCGTCGAGGGACATGAGAAAGCGGGTCATGTTGGGATCGGTGACGGTGAGCGGCTTCCCTTCCTTGATCAGCTTGATAAACAGGGGGATGACCGAGCCGCGCGAGGCCATGACATTGCCGTAGCGGGTGCAGCAGAGGGTGGTCTTTGCCGGGTCGGTGAAGCGCGACTTGGCGACCACGACCTTTTCCATCAGCGCCTTGGACATCCCCATGGCGTTGATCGGGTAGACCGCCTTGTCGGTGCTCAGAGCGATGACCCGCTCGACGCCCTTGGCGATGGCGGCATTGAGGACGTTTTCCGTGCCGAGAATGTTGGTCTTGACCGCTTCCAAGGGATAAAACTCGCAGGACGGCACCTGCTTGAGAGCGGCGGCCTGGAAGACGTAGTTGACTCCTTCCATCGCCGGCAGGATGCTGTCGACATTGCGCACGTCGCCGAGGTAGAACTTGACCTTGGGGTTGGCCAGGTTGATGCGCATGTCCTCCTGCTTCTTTTCATCGCGGGAGAATATGCGGATTTCCTTGATGTCGGTGTCGAGGAAGCGGCGCAGGACGGCATTGCCGAAAGAACCGGTGCCGCCGGTGATGAGCAAGGTTTTGTCTTTGAACATGAAGTCCCCCAGGTGGTGTCAGTTCACGATTCAGCTTGTGGTAGGAGCGGAATAAAGTCTGCCGGAGCAACAATTCGGACACCGCGATAAATCCCCAGATCCGTCAGGTGGTGATCGCCGGAGACGATGAATTCGGCATGTCCCTCAACGGCGCAGACCAGGTATTTCGTATCGGCCGGATCCGATTCGAGCGGCGGAAGATCGAGGGTACCGGGGGTAAAGATGGCCACACTGCCCAGTAGTTGCAGGAAGGTGTGGAGTTCTTCGTCGGAAGCCTGCAGGCGCTTTCTGATCTTGGGATAAGTCAGAACCCGGGCAATTTCATCACGGATGGCCTCGGACATGAGCAGCAGGACCTTGCCATCCCTGACCGCGCGTAGGATAAGATCGGGATTGGAGCCGGGTTTGAGCAGGGCACTGACGAACAGGTTGCTGTCCAGAACGATGCGGATCATCGCCGGGCGGCCGCCAGGGCCTCGGCCAGGTCATCGTCGACGGATGCGGAGCGATCCGCCGCTCCCTGCAGGGCGCCGTACAGGTTGAAAAACTCCTGCCGTTTTCCGGTCAGATTCAGGTAGGTCTCGATCGGGATGATCGCCACCAGCGGTTTGCCGGAGCGTTCGACAATATATTCGTCATCCTTGAGGGAAACCTCATTCATGACCTGTCCAAGATTTTGGCGGGCCTTTATGGCTGAAACTGTCTTGAGCATGCTGCCTCCCATGACCAGTATGATTGATATGATCGTACTGGTAAGCGGGTCGGGTGTCAATCGATGCCGCCGGCAATGAGCAAGGTATTTTCTTAAAATATCGATAAGCACTTCATTCTTTTGCCAATTCTTCGAATATATGCCGCCTGATACGATCAGCTCGGCCAGTGTCGGCAGGGTTGTCCACGACCTCGCGGGCCAGAGCCTTGGCTACCACTTCCCCCTTTTTGCTGGCATACATGGTTAGTAGTTCGTAATCTTCGATTCCCATGCGCCAGGCTTCCCAGCGGCGACTGGAAATAATGGCGCCGCCCTCTCCTTCGTAGATCACCGCATAGTCCGGGTATTCGCCGTCGAAATCGTCCCAGGCAGAACCGTAATTATCCGTCCATCCTGCGTCGGCATAGGCCCAGAAACCGATTCCCATATAACCACGAACAAATGCCTTCCAGGCCATCAAGCGGTAATAGGCATAAGGCGAAAGCGACTTGGCCCGCGCTGAACACGCATAGATCCAGATTTCGGCATTGGATGATTTTACAGCATCCAGCAGTTCATCATTATTGATGACCTGGGCGACATCCAGATACGGCAAAGCATTCAAGGCCGCCGCCTCATTAATGGTTGCATAAAAGCGAATACCGGGGATCTCAGACTTTGCCCAATGTGCAAAGGCAAGGAACTGGTCGCGCTCGTCGCCGCGCATCTCGTCGTAAGGGTAGAGGTACAACTGATCGGCCCGATACCCCAGCTCAACAACAGTCTTCAACAGTTTTTCGTACCACAGTCTGAAGCCGGCCTTCCAGGTTTGGTAGAGAAACTCTCCCGAAGCAGGGCTTGAGTGCGCGGTTTTCAGGCGGTTGCCCATGAAGATCAAAATCTTGTCCGCCCGGCGACTGCGTTCCAGGTAACGCTTCAAGTTTCCGAAGTCTGCTGGGCGGTCGAACGGATGCAGCGGCAGATGCCGGGGGGGAACCACCAGCACATTGGTGTGATGTGACAATTGGTCCTCGACCGCAGACGGCACACGGTTTCCGATCAGGGGGAAATCGAAATAGCCCCAGTTCACGGAATTCAGGGAGAGTCGTTGCGGCAATTCCTGCGCTGCAACCTGGCTATTAATGGCAATCGTTCTCCGGAACTTGTCGGCCACAATCACCATCTCGCCGCGCCATGTCCCCGGCTGCGCCCCATGCGCGGAGAGAAACAGCACCTTTGATTCGCCGGGCAACAACTCGAGTGGCCCGACAATCGGCAGTAGCGGATCGGCGATCGATTCAAGGGCCGCCGTATCCACGAACTTCGCTTCGAATAGCGACAGGTCGGGAGCACCGGCATCTGCCGGCGGCAGCAATATACGGACCTGGAGGGATTCCGGTGTCGGATTGGTGAGCATGAAAGCCGCATGATCATACCCGTTGCGCGGCATCGCAAAAGCAAAGGAGAGAGGCATCGACCCCGATACCGACGGATAAACCGCGATGTGCCCCCACGGCACCACCGGTTCGATCAACAGTCGAGTATCCGGAAACCGTGCATGCAACTGCTCCTGGCGCAGGGTGCGAAGATCGGCTTCAAGTGCTGCCATCTCCGGCATGGCGGTGGCTTTTGTCAGCTTGCTGTCCAATTTGGAGAAACGTTCAGGTAATTCAGGGAGATTCGCACCGGACTGGCGAAGTTCAGCCAGGGTTTTTCTGACAAGCTCTTTCTCAACATCAACACGGGCGATTTGCTGGGCATGTTTGCGGGCATCGTCAAGCGTGAAGTTGCCGGAACGCCCAGAATCTTTCACGCCTTCAAGCACCTCGATCTCGTCACAGAACAGATAGTACCCATTGAGATCGATTTCCAGAAGGACATACCTCCCCCTGATCCCGACATTACCCAGAACGAGACTTTTGACCTCGTATTTTGGCTCGTCGCTATCACCATCGTGGGCCGCATCCCCCGCATAAACAAACGATTTCTGGTCGGGTCCAACGAAGACCGCGATCCTTGAAGGAAAATGAACGCCTCCGGAGGTACCCCTGGCGGTATGGAATGAAACGCTGCCGATGGTCGAGATATTATCAAGATCGATCAGTATTTCGACGCGCTTCGCGCCCTGCCAGCCGACGGTCGATTTCTCGGTCCAGAAATAACCTGACGAATACTTGCCGTCGGTAAGAGAAGTTACGTCGGTTGATGAAGCGGAAAGTAGATAATTGGGCTTAAGAGATACTGTATAAGATTTGCCTAAGGACAGATTAGCGTTAGAATGACACGAAGAAACATTGATAAACCATTCCATGAGCGCAATAATAACAAAGACAAAATTTCTATTTGCAGACGTCATCTTTGCCACACCAAGTTATAAATATGTGCAACTCATTATTCAAAACAGCAACATATATATTCCTGGTCTTTTCAAATATATTATGATATTCACTTTAGGTTACAAAAAACCCCTTCTCTGGCTGGTTGTTGCAGCATCAAATCGTGTAAATGACGCTCCTCGTCTTTCGAAAATCTTACGCCTATTTTTCTCGCTGGTACACCGCCATATATCTCGTATGCAGGAATATTGTGAGTTACAATTGCATTAGCAGCCACAATTGCCCCCCTACCAACGTGAACTCCGGCCATAATTATGGCCGCGAACCCGATCCACACATCATCTTCAATGATGGTTGGATGCAATTCAGGTCGACCGGAAAATATCATCGGCGTACCAGGCTGGTCAAACCGGTGGTCTGCACCGATTATTGCAACCTTAGGCCCGAACATAACATATTTTCCAATCCGAACCTTGGGGCCAATCCTGCATCCATCGGCAATAAAAGTATATTCTCCGGCAACGAGATCATTACTCACGAGGCACCCGGAAGAAACATAGCATGTCGGATGAACACTCTTAAGACCGTAACGAAGTATATGATATCGATTGCGTAACTGACGAAATACTTTATAAAAAATGGTATTGTTGCGAAGACGTGACTTTATATGTATGTACATAAATTCAACCTCATAAAATATCAAATAAAGAAAAGTAGCGCATTACTTCTTTAATTGGTATGGCAATGTCAGGGTTGCATAAGAATTATTGGTCTTAGTATTGACAATAGCCATCTAACACTAATATTTTACTCAATTCTCAACAATCTGACACTAGTTAATTTCTTGACAAATCGTTTCTGGCGACAATGCTGGTAGACCGGCCACAGCCCTTTCAATGATTTTTTTCTGAAAGGTTGGATTATAATATTTCTCGATTATTTTGTAACAACTTATCCTAGTTTGGTCATCAGGCAAGGGCTTACTTGTCCATTTACGGATAACATGAGCTAGGTCAACAATATCCCCGTAGTGGAAAAGATCACCATTTACTCCAGGAGTAATTGCTTCTGATTCTGGCATTTGACGTTCAGGGTCATCGTGAGTGATCACTGGTGTGCCGTAGACTAGGCTTTGCATCGCAGTCAGCCCTACCATTCCAGGTGCGACTGTAACATTTGCAGACATAATCAAACCTGCCAGAACCATTTCATCATAACATTCCCCATAGAAACATACGTTAAGTCCGCAATCAGACGCCATTTTTTCCAATGAATTCCGTTCTGGACCGTCTCCGATAAGCAACAGGTTAACCGGGTGTCCATCGCCATTAAGATACGAAAGCGCATTAAAGAGCCAATCAAGACGTCGATGAGCAACCAGCCTACTTGAACAGACAATCATAGGTCGTGACGCATCTCCGAATAATTTCGTTCTTATAGCCACAACATCATCACAAGTAATCAGTTTCCGCATACTTACCTGAGCGTCGTAGTCGAGACTATTGTAAATAACGTACAGATTCTCAGTTTTAAAACCCTTAGTGAGCGCTATGTTGCGCGCATTATTGCCGTAGAGAAGCAAACCATGTGCTAACCTATAAAAACTGCATCTTATAAAGCCTTTTAGTCTCTGATCAGGTTTTTGCCATCCTTGAGTCCAGAACAGAACTCTTTTGCCGACCAATCTGGCAATGAATGCTGAAACCCATGTGGTGAAATACTGACAATCGCCCAAGTAGATAATAGTGTCGATTTTCCTGTTGAAGGCTATATTAATAGCCTTTGGTTGGACTAGATAACGCTTACGAATGAACCGAGTTGGTGCATGTATGAAATGCTCAGAAGACTCAGGCGTCCAGGTTTTAATCCCAGATTCAAGTGTATCCCTGTTATCACCTACCAAAACATACCGATTACTATCGCTGTTCAACAACTCTCTCATAACTGCAGCGCGGTAATGTGCGAAATAGTGATAGACAATAGCAACGGTTTTATTCATATATGCCTCATTATTTTTCTATATTTAGTAATAGAAAGAAATAATCCTGTGGAACTCTTCTCGTATATTTCGTAGATTATGATTTTTTTCAGCGAGTGCTTTAGCATTATTAATTAGCTCTTCACTACGACACGGGTTCCTAATAAGCTCCACTATCGCCTCGGCAAGTTTCTCGGGACTGCGGACTTCTACTACCATTGCCCAGTTCTCTTCCTTGGCATACCGAGCAATGCCAGTCACCGGGGCCGAATAAATGATAGTTGGCCGACCACTAAGCATAAACAGATGTGCTTTGGAAGAAACACTCAGTCGGATTCCTTCTGAAGTCTCATCAAACCTTTCTGGAAGGAAGAGGATATCGGCACCCTTCAATATTGCAGCCAATCCATTATGCGTTGGACACGGCTCTACTATGATGTGTCGGAAACTTGAAGTCACAGCCTTCGGAAGATCATTGACTGGAAAAACTGATGCTTTTACTTTGACCCCCCGAGAAATGAGAATCTCGCAGGCTTCATCGAGATCGCTCAAAAGCGATAACCGGTTCTCATAGAAACCTCCAGTACAGACGATCCACGTTTCAGTAGCAACTGTCCTGCGATCAGGTTGCAGGGCGTCAAAACGTGCAAATTCGTCACCATGCATAAGCACACTGAAGTTCTTTCCGTATCGTTCGAGGTATTCCTCCTGCATGTACCTGTTGAAAGCAATGCAAACCGAGGAAGCAGCAACAAGTACATGTGAAGACGAATCTACCGTTTGACCTACAAGTCTTGATATGAATGGAACACCTGAAGCTTTTGAGCGATAAGTCTCGTTGGGCCAGTCATCAGTAGGATAGTATGCGATCGGCAAATTAAAGTGTTTTGCCAGCATGACAGGAAGCCATGTAAACGTGAGGCAATATCCTTGAGCAAAAATAATGTCGGGTTTAAATTTCTTCACCCAGTCAATCAAGTGAGGCGAGAGAACTGGCCTAAAGATCAACTCGTAAAGGCCAGTGTCGAGCAGCAAACGTTTTCCCATCGATTTGCATAAGTCTCTAGCCTTCTGGCTTGTCGCTGGCTTTACTGTCATTGCCACTACCGGTGAAACAACGCCCGCTTGTGCACTGGATTTCAATCGGTAAAAGAGACACCCGAACCTCCGGTCACACGAGCCAAGTTGGTAGTATTGTCCAAAAAAACCTTCATCGCCGTTATCAGCGCTGCTGTATATCTGAGCAAGCCTATCCTTAGGCCACTCACAGAAGATATTACGCAACAACAGCCCATTGTTTGCTGCATCAGCTGCATTGATGCGACCGAGAGCAACAACTAAGACACGTGGATAATTCATATCTAAGACAATTATATGTTTATGTTTAAAAATTCTATAACTTAATTAATTTAATTTAACAGAAAATCATATAATTTAAGAATAAATGCTTTCGGATATACTGGTATCAGTTTGCATAGTTCATAATAATATCTCAACTGATGCTCAAGTTTCGACTCGTAGTGCGCGCTAATGAGATCGATCCCAATCAATTTCTGTCGTAGCGAAAACTCCCTATATTGATCATAGACTCCACACTCTCTGTAACGATCCATAGCTGCTTGATAGACTTTAAACGTACTTGCCAATACATCACTTTTGTTATTTGCAGTCAACTGACCAGACCCATGCTCTATACGGTATATTGCTCCGTAGTGATCGGAAAATAACCCCTTATACTGTTCACTGATTCTCATCCACATATCACCATCTTCGCCATTTTTATAGCTTTGATTAAAAAGACCAACAACCTTAAAGACATCAGCTTTAAAAACAAAACTATTTGTATGGACTATGTGGGGCCTGGACAAAACTGGGTAATCAATATCTCTGGTTGTAACCTTTGCGCGAGTCCATGGTCGTAAAATGCGCTGACCATCAACCTCTCTCATTTCCATTGTACGTGAAAATACGAATCCTGCTTCTGCATTAGCTTCTAATAGGGATATTGCACAGTTTAAGTGTCCAGGAAGGTATAAGTCGTCAGAGTCTAAAAAAGAAATGTATCTTTGGCTTGCGATTTGAATACCGCGATTTCGAGTCCCGGATACACCTTGATCACGACACGAATCTGGTTTCTTCAGCACTTTAACAGGATGTCCAAAACTCTTCGCTATAATAATTCCATCATCTGTAGACCCATCATCAGAAACAATGATTTCACAAGGTCGGTCTAACTGCTGATCAATAACACTCTGTATTGCTTCAGCAACGTAAACACCTCGATTATATAGTGGAATTATCACACTTATACCATTATTATCTTTCATTTCTTAGCCTGCGTCTGACATGCAAAATAACCATACCATACAATTGACCAAACCATATTGAAGTACCAGCGATTCGCACTCAAATGGTCACCCATTGAATTGAACAGCAAAACCACGATTGCACCAACAACAACAAGATACAAAGCAACACAAGATTGACTATTTGTGTTAATTTTGTTTGCGTTAATAGTAAAAAATATTTTTATAGGCAAGTATAAATATATGATACAGACTATAAATCCATATGCAATCCCGTAAGATATGTAATCGTTATGTGGGTATGTTCCAAGAGATTCAACCCACAGTTCCCATCCTCGACCGAGCGGATTTTCAGTGAGATATTCTAGAGAAGCCAGCCATCGATGGCTCCTATCAGAAATATTTATACCACCAGTAAGCTTTTCTTCGATACGAGAGGCTGCATAATCCTTTATTCCAGTCGGGACCTGACTCCACCCAACGACGAAAAGTACGACGACAAAAGGAATCAAAATTATATACTTTTTGATAGAAACATACCGTTTAGCAACTCCAAGAATGAGGACAAGACCACATAACGCCGTCAGACTGCTGCCGATGCTGCCAGTCACTAATAGAAGAAAAACACCGATTAGAAGTGCCACCAAGCAGATTGACCGAAAATACTTGTTGGCAGACCCAATAATCACAGCAAAGGAAGCACAAATTGTCACCGCTAGTGGGAATCCTGCTTGAGTGCGAGTCAATTGGAAGTCGACGTTGCCGAAATGATATATCGACACATTGACTAGATAGTCGAATTTCAAAGAATTCTCATAAATCATCGGTGTGCCAAATAACCTCGCCAGAAGCATCAAGACAATCGTCGGCACGATCAAGGATATAATTAAGATTTTTAGCAGAGTATCTTTGTCGGGTTCATTTTGCAGACGTACGTAAATTAACGGCAGCAACAGGAATGGCCCGATAACATAGTTGCTAGCCGCCGCAAGTTGCGTAAACACTCCACCGGTTTCCCCCCAACTGACAGCGCTACCCGTCATTGAGATGATAGAGAAAATCAGTGTTAGATGAAGCCAGGTTGGGAGTCGGCTTATATAATTAAGTCTGAAAATCAACAGAAAGAAAGCAAATATTAAGTTGAGGGCTACCGATGCATTGAGATTGACCGGATTGGCGGCAACGACTGAAACAAGCGTTATCCAGGCGAGAGGTTGTCTCAGCCACTTGGCGGTCGCCACCAATGCAATGGGAATGACCAACAGAGTCACAAGATAAGGATTGCCAATATAGATAGCTGTCAGGTTGATCGCCATCCCGACACAAAAAGAAAAATAAATTTGCCGGGTATTTGTGTCTTGATAAGCGTTTGTCACATCTACCGCAGCGAAATTCATTAGCAAGACTCCCGACGCATCAGCGTAAGAAGGTCTCTATAACCGACCATTGTTCTGAACAAGCGACCGACCAGCGATCCCGTCGCGACGGCCAACATTCCACCCAAATAGGGAACCAGAAGATACACCGTTACGGGGAAGATAATCATCCCTACGAGTACCCCTCTGCCAACCAACCAACTGCGGCCTGTTGCCGTCAACCCGGCGAGAGGAATAGTTGCTGCCTGAACAATCGCTGCTCCGAGGCAAACTTTCATCAACGTTAAGCCGTCAGAATATTTTGGGATAAAGTAGGGTACAAAGCCATCGAGTACCCAGGAAGTCAGTAAAAAAATGGCACACATTAACAATGTCAGCACCCAGGCCACCTGCATATTCCGCCGGGCAGCGCTTGCGATACCACCAGCGCGGGCAAACGACTCCACAACTCGTGGCATGAACACCTGGTAGACCGCCTGGGGTAGAATAGACAGGCTTTCTCGCATAATGACCGCAACCGCAAAAAGTCCTACCGCCTTGACCCCACCGAAATACAGCATCAAAGAGTATTCGGCAGCTACCCAGGTAGCCGTGTAGAGTGTTCCCCAAAAACAAAGAGGCATCCCGATTTTTACAACCTCTTTGAAAGCACCTAAATTGAAGACCAGCGGCATACGCAACGGACGCGACCGATGATAAAGCCAGACGCATAAGAGTGCAGGGATAGCGGCCCGCAGGCAAAGACCATAAAAATCCCAGAGTGCTACTGTCGCAACCAAGCAGAAAGCGGCAATCGCCTGGACCATCTGGATTCTGGCCAGCGCCACAAAATGATCGAGGGTTCGATACGTCGCGCCAAGATAACCGCCATAATAGATACTCACGCACACCAATACCTGTGAAAACCACCCCACCGTAGCGACCAGGTCGCCATGAACTAGACCCCAAAGCGCACAGAGCAGAAACCCCGAAGCGACAACTACTGTTACATAAACATTCCAGGCGCCGGACGCAGAGGCAATTTTGTCCACATGCTCAGGACGTTCTTTGCCAACGTAATAGGGAATTTGCCGCCAGAGACCATCAAACGTCCCGAGATGCAGAAAGGTCAGGTACATGAGGGGAATAGTGAAGAGCCGAAATTGCCCGTTGACCTCCGGTCCGACAAAACGCGCGACCAGAATCCCCCCCACGGCACCGAGAAGGGCTCCGGCCATGTTCCCCCCCGCAAGCGCGCCGATCGATTTGATCGTCCGTTGATGCGATCTGAATTTTTCCGTGCAGGCTGTAAGGTTTAATGGCAGACGTGTTAACAAAGGCAAATTCTCATTTTCAATTCCAAAGCCTGCTTACTTCAAAGGATCATCATAACACTTACATCTCATAAATATCACAAAAATTGCCCCCCCGACTAAGCATCGAGGGGGCAATTGTCATCTAAAAATTTGAACTTTATTGGATCTTGAATTGAATTGTCGAACTGTAGGGGCTGGTTCCAGCCACATTTCTGGCCTTCACCGCCCAATAGCCCACCGTGCCGTTCGCCAGTGCCGGTGACGTCACCTTGCAGACCCCGCCACTGCAAACCGTGTCAGCATAGTTGGTCACCGTAGCCGTTCCGCCAATATTCGTGTACAGATCATAGGATGTCGCACCGGACACTTCGTTCCAG
>Ga0129297_10000027_pt1 | contig 78205 bp, 77 predicted proteins | sample I18A1metaG_FD_94708 | JGI IMG/M metagenome (GOLD analysis project Ga0129297, IMG submission 94708) | Lake sediment bacterial and archeal communities from Gulf of Boni, Indonesia to study Microbial Dark Matter (Phase II) - ​I18A1 metaG | ecosystem: Environmental > Aquatic > Freshwater > Lake >... | reverse complement strand
CGTGGCTTTCCATCTTCGGCTTCGCCGCCACCATCTTCTGTTACCTCGGCGTCAACCTGGTTCTCTCCGGCCTCCACTCCTACGGCGGCGGCTAGGGACTGTCCCCGCACGGGGACTGTCCCTCTGGTTGATTGGTCGATCGGTATATTTGGTTATGTAGGGGCGAGGCATTGCCTCGCCCGATTTTAATGAATGGAGGGTCCCGTGAACGAGGGACAGATGCAGGCAATCCTTGAAACGATTGACGGCAAACTCGATCTGGTCTTCGAGGTTGTGACCACTCTAGATCGTAAGATCGACAGGGTGGAGGCCGAACTGCAGGAAAAGATTGATGAAGATCGCTTCAAGGTCGATTTGCTGATCAAGGGTCATGCTGCTCTCGATAGCAAAGTCGACCGGGTTCACGACGACCTGTCCGCGCGTATCGAAGCCGTCGCTGCCGACCTTGCCGCCCACCGCGCCGACACCGAAGGCCATCGCGGCGCCTGGCAGGTCAGGGAATCGTAGCGGCACGGTTGCAATTCATCTCGCGCAGAGAACGCAGAGTTTACAGAGAAAAGCTCAGCCTTTGCTTTTAAACCAAAAAGGCGTTTTTCCTCTGCGCTCTCGAGTGAGCGCAGCGAACGGGCGTGAGATCGCCTCTCCGGCCTACATCTTGCATAACACATTGAAACCTTTGGAGTTCAATCCCTTTTTGTCGCGGTTATGGTGGTCTCTGAGCGTCCCCTGATCCTCTCGATCCTGGCCTTCTTGCTGCTCGCCCCGGCCGGAGGGTTCGCGGCGTCGTGCGTCACCACCGAATGTCATGTCCAGGTCGGGAAGGGGAAGGTCGTGCATTCGCCGGTCGCCGACCGCGATTGCACCTCCTGCCATACGCCGGTCGCCAAAAAGTCCCACCCCGGCCCCGGCTCCATGTCTCCGGCGGCCAAGGGCCGCGCCTTGTGTCTTGGCTGCCACGACGACCCGGCGAAAAAGCAGACTCACGTCCACCCCCCGGTGGCTGACGGCTGTCTCGACTGCCACGCTCCGCACGCTTCGGCGCACAAATCCCTGCTCCTCAAGCCCGTCGGCCCCCTGTGCCTCGACTGCCACGAAAGCGTGGTGGTCGGCAAGCAGGTCCACGGCCCGGTGCGCGCCGGCAACTGCGCCACCTGCCACGTGCCGCACGCCTCCAATAACGAGGGCCTGCTGACCCAGGCCGGCAACACGGTGTGCTTCAACTGTCACGGCAATATTCAGAAGATCATCGCCGAGTCGGCCGCGCAACACCAGCCGGTGGCCAACGGCCGCTGCTGGGAATGCCATGCCCCGCACGCCTCCGACTATCCGCCACTCTTGCGCGCCTACTACCCTCAGCCGCTCTATACGCCGTATCGTGAAGGGCACTATGCCTTGTGCTATAATTGTCACGACAAGAATGCCATGGAATACGACCGCACCAGCGAGGCCACCGGCTTCCGTAACCGTGACCAGAACCTGCACTACCTGCATGTGAACCGCAAAGACAAGGGACGCACCTGCAAGGTCTGTCACGGGGTACATGGTGCCGACCAGCCACGGCTCTTGCGCAGTCGCATGCATGATTTCGGAAAGTGGGACATTCCGATGCGCTGGGTGGAGGGTGACAACGGCGGCACCTGCTATGTCGGATGTCATCGGCCGAAAAGTTATGATCGCGTGGTGAGGAAGAAGAACGAATGAGGCCTCCTCGTTTGCTGGCCATCCTTGTACTGGCCCTCTGGCTCCCCGGATGTGCGAGAGTGGCCGATGAGATTCATTTGCGCTATTTCTGGCCTCCTTCCGAGGCGGGCGCAAAAATTGAGTACCTGGGTTTCTATGCCAGCGATGCCAACTTTAAGGTCAAGGGAGGTCCCTTTAACACGGCTGCGGAGGTTGTCTTCGGGGTGGCTCCGGCCAAGCCGGTTTTTGCATCGCCGTTTGCTGTCGATGCCTGGCGGCGTCACGTTCTAGTCACCGACGTTTCGAAACGGAATGTCTACCTGCTTGACATGGACGAACGCAAACTTGATAGTTTATCTCTGGCGCAACCTCAGGAAAAGAATGCTGGCCTTCCGGGGGGGGTGGCGATTGTTGACGAGAATCAGGTTTTGGTCGTTGATTCCACCCGAGGGATGGTCGGGCGTTTAGATATGCAGGGAAACGTGCTTGGTTCCTTTGGTAGGGGAGTGTTTAAACGGCCGACCGCCGTCGCCGTCGATCGCACTCGAAAGCGGATTGCCGTTGTCGACCCGCCCGCCCATCGCCTGGCCCTGTTTAGCTACGACGGGGAGTTTGTGACTTACCTTGGGGGTTTTGGGGATGGTGAGGGACAATTCAACTATCCGCTCGATGCTGATTTCGACGATGCCGGGAACCTGTATGTTCTTGACAGCATGAACTTCAGGGTTCAGCGGTTCGACAGGGATGATGAGTCGTACCGGTACGTCAGGATGTTCGGTGAAGTCGGTACGGCCGAGGGGGCGTTCTCGCGACCGAAATCCTTAGCTGTCAGTCCTTCCGGGCATATCTATGTGACCGATGCCCTAGGGCACAAGGTCGTGGTCTTCGATCGCGAGGGCAACTACCTCCTCTCCTTCGGCCGCCAGTTTGTTGCCAAGGATGGGCGGGTCATGCCGGGAGGATTCTATATGCCCAGCGGCATCGCCGTGGATGACCAGGACGGGATCTGGGTCGTTGATTCTCTCAACCGGATGGTTCATCATTTTCAGTACCTTAATGCAAAGTACCTGAGCGACCATCCGATCAGGCCCGGAGAGATGGCCCCCATTGTCACGGAACCTCATTAGGGGTGGGTTGCAACCCCGCCCGGGCATGAGTATATAACGTGGGGGCGTGACTCATCACGCCCAGGGAGCAAAGAAAGCGTCCCTAAGGATCACGGAGGTATTATGGATTTTTTGAGACCCGTGTCGATTGCAACACTTGTTTTTCTGGCCTTCGCCACCCCGGCCCTGGCACTGGAAATCATCTCGCCTGCCGACGGGACTATTTTAGCCAAGACCACGCGTCTGGTCATAAAGGGTGGTGACAAGCCCCCGCTGGATGGCATCACGATTAAGGTCAACAGCGAGAAAAGCGATCTGATCGATATATCTTCGGCCGCATATCGGCAGAGTTTCAAGGATTTTGTGTTTCTTGAGGCCGAATATGATCCGGGTGTCAACCAGATTGAGGTTGAAGGCTATGCTGCCGGCAAGCGCGTCGCCACGGCCAAGGTCAAGGTTTTTCTGCCGACTGGTGTTGTCGAGCCTCCCGCCCCCTTTGCCCCCAGCGCTTTTCACACGGCTGAGCGCGAGGCCATGTGTAACGGTTGTCACCACAAACTCAACCCCTCGGTCAATGAGCTGGCCAATCCGGTGCCAGGGCAGAACCCCTGCAGTAGCTGTCACCTGGCCATTACAAATGGGAAATACGTGCATGGGCCGACAGGGGTCTTCGATTGTGTCGCATGCCATGACACCAAGTCGCAACCAGTCAAGTATGCCGTGCCAGACAACGAGGGGAAGTTCTGCGTCGAGTGTCATGAGGATACGCTCCCGGCGGGCAACAAGGCCGCATTCGTCCATGGGCCGGTGGCCGCCTGGCTCTGCTTGACCTGCCATTCGCCACATGCCAGCGATGCTCCCGGCATCTTGCGTGAAGCCTCGGTGAACAAATCTTGCAACAATTGCCATGATGATGTGGAGAAGCGCGACCACGTGGTGCGCACCACCGCTGGCGGCGGTCACCCTCTGGAGGGGAAGCGTGATCCGGCCCGGCCTGGAAAGACTTTCCACTGTGCCAGCTGTCACGATCCGCACATTGGCAAAATCGCGACGCTGCTCCGTTATGAAGCGGCCAATGCATATGCGCTTTGTCGCAGTTGTCACAAAAAATAAATAACCTTTGCCTGGGGAGAATTGTCGTATGCGCAGAATAGCTAGGTTGTCAATGAACCTGATGGTCGCGTTTGTCGCCTTGTGGGGGCTCGCCGCCTGTAGCGGACCGGCCCAGGAGAGCAAGGTGCGCGTGCTCTGGCCGCTCCCCCCGGAACAGCCGCGGGTCGAATGGCTCGGCACCTACTCGTCAGAAGATAGCTTCCCCAAGACGGACGCGCAGAAGCGCCTGGAGGCGATCGTCGGCAAGCCGCCGCTGCAAACCTTCCGCATGCCCTTCGGCATCACCAGCGACGGCAAGGGGCGGGTCTTTGTCTCTGACTCGGTAGCCGGCAATGTTTACATTTACGACCTGAATGCCAGGACCATCTCCTTTCTCGACCCGGTTGGCAATATGTTTCAGCGCCCTGGCGGAATGGCCATGGATGGCGCCGGCAACCTCTATGTCGCCGACTTCGAACTCAGGGGCGTGACCGTTTTCAACCCCGCCGGGAAGCGGACGGGTTTTTACACCGACGAGAGCATGGTTGCGCCGGCCTTCGTCGCCGTCGACGATCAGCGCGACCGGGTTTACATCAGTGATCCCCGCGCCCATAAGATCCACGTGTTCAGCCGGGACGGCCGCAAGCTGCCGGCGCTCGGCGAAAACATCCCCGCCGAGCATGAATTCACCGGGCCGACGGGGATTGCGGTCGGCCCTGATGGCAGCCTGTACGTGGCCATGCAGCTCAAGGCCCTGATCTATGTACTCTCCCCGCAAGGGGAGGTGTTGCGCACGTTCGGCGAGCGCGGCGACCAGGTCTACCAGTTCGAGGCTCCCCGGGATTTGGCCTTCGATGGCGAGGGCAACCTGTGGGTGGCCGACGTGCGGCGCAATGGCATCTTTACCTACGCCCCCGACGGCAGGCTGCTGCTGGTGACCGGCGGGGAGAAAAACCTCGGCTCCCCATTTGGTTTCGCCACGCCGAGCGGAATCTTCGTCGATCGCAATAACATCGTCTATGTCGTCGATCGCCTCTTCAAGCGTTTCTCTATGTGGCGCTACCTCGACGCGCGCTATCTCGCCGAGCACCCGTTGACCCCGGAGGAGTTGGCCAATTTGGAGCGGCTGGTGAAAGAGGCTCAGACCAGGCCGGACGCCAAGTAGGCAGCAGTGGCCGCCGATGGCGTCCGGGGGCGGATTGACCGGTCTGGCGAAAAAGCCGAGGCCCTATACGCAATATGACGGCGCCCATCGGCGCGTAGGGCCTGGTTCCGAGTCCTGATACTGCAAATCAACAGTTTTGAGGGCTTTGTTTGACTTGGCACTTTTGATGCAGTTGTCAATCATCAACAGTAATCGCGTTGAGCCGGTTCGCTCTCACCCCGATCGCCTTGGCGATCGGAGCCGGCCCACCAAAACCCAACACATTTTTTATGGAGGAAACAACATGAAGAAGCTTCTCGCAGTTCTGGCCCTGGCCCTGATCGCCACCCCGGCTTTCGCCGCCGGGACCATCGTCGGCTCCAAGCACGACCTGAAGGCCTACTCCACGGGCGCCGAAGTGTGCGTGTTCTGCCACACCCCGCACGGTGCGGACACCTCCGTGACCCGCGCCCCGCTGTGGAACCGCTCCACCACCGCCGCCGCCGGCACCGTCTACGTCGGTGTTGAGCTCAATGCCACCGGCATGACCATCGGCTCGATCAACGCGACCGACGCCCCGCTGTGCCTCTCCTGCCACGACGGCGTCGTGACCGAGACCCTGCGCAACGAGCCGAACACCGGCACCACCGTCGCGGTTCCGGCCACCAGCGCCTCGGCCAACCTCGGCACCGACATGAGCAACGACCACCCGATCGGCTTCTCCTTCGCGACCGTCGCTGCTGACACCGGCATCCGTACCAAGGCGATCATCGAAGGGACCGGCGGCATGGCCGGCGCCCTCTCCTACGGCGGCTCCGACATGGTGTGGTGCTCCTCCTGCCACGACGTGCACGACAACACCGCCGCGCCGTTCCTGCGCATCGCCAACAACAGCTCGGCGCTGTGCGTCGCCTGCCACATCAAGTAATTCTGACGTAAAATTCGTGTGAGAGCGGATGCGGGGGGAGCGAAAGCTCCCCCCGTGTTGTTTAGGGGGGGGCAAATACGCCCTCGGCATCGGGCCGCGTAGGGGCAATTCCTGAATTGCCCCTCCAACGTGATGGTGCGATGGGATAGCGTGGTTACGGTTGTGAATGTTATCGTTCTCTCCTGTGATTTTATGCCATGCCATCCTCGGAGGGGCTCATGCCGCACCGCCGCCATTCCATCCGTTTGCCCAATTACGATTAGTCCACGCACGGTGCGTATTTCGTGACGGTTTGTACGCATGGGCGTGAATTTTGGTTTGGCGAGGTGGTGGATGGGGGGATGCGATTGAATGCGGCGGGGGTGGTGGTGCAACGCACATGGGACGAATTGCCGGTTCATTGTCCGCATGTCCAGTTGGATCAATTCGTTATCATGCCGAACCATGTGCATGGGATCATTGTGTTGGGGGATGATGGCGGTGCAGGCGGCAACGACGACGAACACGTGGTTCGCGACGACCGCGACCTGGCGGCGATCCGCGACTACATCGCCATCAACCCGGCACGGTGGTTGCTGGATGAAAACCATCCGGGGAATGGGCCGGTGGATTGGTAGGCCGTTTGTTGCCGGTGTAGGGGCAATTCATGAATTGCCCCTACGATAAATGAACGCACCGCCCCGACCGTGCATCCGCACACCCGGCTTTGCTCGTTCCCGCACCCCCTGCGCCAATTGACGCAGCAGGTGGCGAAACCGCAAAATCTTGCGGCTGCGGCTGCGGCCAGACCCCTCATTAGCGCCCCTGTTTCCGGAACAAATCTTGCAAGCATCTGTTTGTACGAATATCTATAACTGGAAGGGTTAGCAATCGTCGTGCTCTCGGGTCTCCGCCATCTCCTCCTCGCGCTGATTGTCACCGGTGGTTTTGCCGGTGCGGTCCATGCCGAGGTGCAAGGTATGGCCTGGTGGAACTACTCCGATTATCAGCGCGACTACAAGGAGGATACCCGCAATGACCTGGATTCGCGGAGCTTCCTGCAGAATTACTCAGTCCTTTACGGGTCGAAGCACCAAATCAATCATGGGCAGGCCGGCTACTGGGATGTGAATCTCGGCTACCAGTGGACCTCCCTGGCCACCACGCTCAACGATGACGACTCAACAATTACCGATGGCAAGGTCCTTTACAATGGCGAAATGGTTTTCGCCCCGGGTGGGCTCCCCCTCCGGCTCGAGCTTTATTCCCGGGATCTGACGGTAGCGCGTCCGACCGACAGTGCCACGGCGCTGATCGAGCGGGGTCCCTATCTGGATTTGATGAATTCCGGACAGCATGTGGAAACCGGCATCAGATTCTGGGGGGGGATCAAAAACGGCAGCTACCTTGGCCTTTATCGCGAAACCCTGGCGCATTTGCCCAAACTGCTGATCGATTATAAAGACACTTACGTGCGCAACCTCGAGGCGCTCAACCAGGAGCACTATCATCTACGCGATTTGGCGTTCGTCTCCCTCAACAAGAAGGACAACTGGTTCCACTACCGGGTCAACCAGTACAAAGATCTGATCGACTCCACTAACGATTACGAAGACCGGATCTATATGATTGGCACTGTCGATCATACTCTGATGCGCCAGTGGATCAACCTGACCAACTGGATTCAGGTTTCTGTTGACGGCTCTCTGGAACAATATGACGCTCAGGACCGGTTGGAGGACAGCTACCGGTTGAACTTGTTCACCAAGGCGCAGCGCAACTCCTGGGTGTTGAGCAACTTCACCTCCTACGAGCGCAACCTGGAAAGCTTCAAGGTTGGAAACCGTCCGGACAAGCTGAAGAAGATCCTGGAGATCCCGGTGCTGGCGTCAGGGCAGTATGATTCGCTCAACCGGTGGCGGATGAGTCTGTACCATAAAAGCGAGGAGGACTCGTATGGCAATTCCGTCACCACGCCGCTTTGGAACGAGCACATCTCTTACGCCACGTACCAGCTCGAATCGCAGCGGCCTTCTGGGAATATCGCCACCAGCACGGTATTCCTCGACACCAAGCGCAGCACGCGAGACGGACAGAACGGGATGTCCGCGCGGGCCGAAATCGAGCTGCGCACCGACAGCCGCCGCGACCTGCCCACTGCCTGGCTGGCGAAATATGCCGTCTCCCTCTTCGACAACCAGGACCGGGGCGACACGTTTATCGAACAGGAACTGGCACTTTCTGCCGACCGTCAAGCGAGCAGCGAGCTGCGCTTCGGCGGCAGCCAGCGGCTGATCCTTGGCTTCGGTGACTATAAGGCCGACTCGACCGAATACCTGCGTTCGAGACTGTCGGGGGCGGCCGGCAACACCAGTTCGGAGGACAACGATGTCTCCGGAACCTCCTGGCGCTCGCTCACCAACCTCTTCCTGGAATTGAATTCCAGCCCGCGTCTGCGTCACCGCTTTGCCGCGGATGTCGATTTCATCAGCCGCAATGAGGGCCGCTTGTCACAGCTGAATCTGAGCCACAATCTGCGCTATGACGATCGTGATCTCTCCGCGAGCTGGCTGAATAACTATGTTACCGGCGACGACGTGGTTTATCCGGTGTACCAGTCGAAGCTCGGCCTGCTGCAATATCTGGCCGGGATCCCGGACTGGTCTTTTGCGAGTGTCGGTACTATCGCCTATTCGCCGCGGCGCAACTGGTCGACGGGGGGCACCGCCGGGTTTGTCTGGGTCGAGGGTACGACCGGCAGCACTGGCATGGCTTTTGTGGATCAAAAGGCGACTTATACAGTGTTTTCTGAATCCGGGCTGCAGCGCAGGATCTTCGAACTCCAGCAGGATCTGTTCTACGAACATTACACCAATATCGACAGTGAACGGAGCCCTAACGGCACCCCTTGGTACGCAGGTCTCAGGCTGGTGGCCTCTTACTTTCCTTACCAACTCCTGACTATCTCTTCCCGGGTCGAATTTCGGCACTACGGCCTGACCGGTTCCAACGTCACGGAGTATGGGGTTACGGCGGAGGTCCCGTTCGAGAAGTTCCAGGTTCAGGTGGCCTACGAATATGGGGTAGCCGACAAGGATTGCCTCGAGACCGCGGCCGTTAAAGAGCAGCGCTGGGAAATTGACATCAAGAAGACTTTTTGACGACAGCTGAAACATTGACCTGCGCTGCGCGCGATTAACCTCTAATCATGCCCCATCTTTCCGCAGTCATTCCCGTCTATCGTGCCGAACAGTCGCTGCCTGAGCTCTGTCGACGCTTGGCCGCTGCCCTGGCAACCATCACCCCTGACTTCGAGATCATCCTGGTCGACGATTGTGGTGGAGACCGCTCCTGGGAGGTCATTCGGGAGTTGGCTGCCGCCGATCCCCGGTTTTGCGGTGTCCAGTTAAGCCGAAACTTCGGTCAGCATGCAGCCACGATCTGTGGCATCTCCAAGGCAAGGGGCGAGTGGGTTGTCACCATTGATGACGATTTAGAGCAGAGGCCAGAGGATATTCCGCTGCTATATGCTAAGGCCCGCGAAGGGTATGTCTTGATTTACGGGATCTATCCCCAGCGCACGCACTCCCTTTGGCGTAACCTGACCTCAGCGGTGGCCCGCGGCCTGTTTAAAGTCGCCGTTCCTTCCTTGAATCATACTTATACTTCGCTACGCATCATCGATCGTAACATCGCCAAGGCGCTGTGCGAGTTCGATACGCCTTTCCCGTTTATCGACGGCTACCTCTCATGGCTGACCAACAATTACGCCACGGTTGAGGTCCAGCATGCAGCCCGCGCCCATGGACGCAGCAATTATAACGTCCGCAAGCTTTTTGCTCATACCATTAACATCTTCGTAACCTTCTCCGACCTGCCCCTTAAGTCGGCATCCTGGATCGGGCTCGGTTCTTTTCTGGTTGGCATGTTCTGGCTCGCATGGATTGTTCTGGCTCGTGTCCTCGGCGGGATTACGGTCAGCGGCTTCGCCTCTCTGATGGCGGCGGTTATACTGTTCGGCGGCATTCAATTGCTGATCCTCGGCATTTTTGGTGAGTATCTCGCACGGATGAATTTTAAGTTGTCGAAGAAGCCGTTGTTTCTGGTCGCGAGAGAGACAGGTCAAAGGGATACCCTATGAAACATCTGATTTACGGTTCCAGGGACTTTGCCTTGATCATCAAGGATCTTCTCGATTATCAGAAAATCCCTTTTGCTGGTTACATCGATGACTTCTCTGACGGGGCGGAGATAATCGGCAGTTTCGATGAGGTGATCGCACTTTGCCCCCCCGAGAGTCACGTTGTCGCTCTCGGGGTTGGCTATAACGATCTTGCGGCGCGCTGGCGAATCTTCGAGCGGGTCAAGGCCGCCGGCTACCGGTTGGCAACGCTGATCCACGATCGCGCCTACGTGCGCGATCATGCAAACGTCGGCGAGGGGAGCGTGATTATGGCCAACGCCACCCTCGATGGCAATGCCAGAACTGAAGAGGCCGTCGTCCTCTGGCCGGGGGCTGTGGTTAATCACGATAGCTGCATTGGCCGTAACACCTTTGTGTCACCTTCGGCCACCATTTGTGGTTTTGTGACCGTGGGCGAACACAGTTTTGTCGGTGCCGGTGCGGTCGTGGTCGATCATGTTTCCGTGCCACCGGCGAGTTTTATTAAGGCCAATGCCCTTTTCAAGGGGCAAATGTCGGCTGCCCGGTGAAGAAGGTCGCGATTCTGCAATCCAACTATATCCCCTGGAAGGGTTACTTCGACATCATCCACGATGTCGATCTGTTCGTATTTTACGACGATGTGCAGTATACCAAGAACGACTGGCGCAACCGCAACCGGATCAAGACTACGAACGGCGTGCAATGGTTGACGGTACCAGTTGGACAAGGCCTCGATCGCCTGACCTGCGAGGTGGCGTTGGTCGATCCGCACTGGGCGCAAAAGCACCATAAAACCCTGTGCCAGTATTACGGCAAGGCTCCGCATTTCAGGCACTACCGCGAATTTCTTGATGAGGTTTATCTCGGGCGGCGTTGGGACACCTTGGTAGGGCTGAACCATTTTCTGATCAAGACCATCGCCCGCGAATTCTTGGGCATAACGACGCTTTTCGCTGACTCGCGTGATTATCCTGCACAGGGGAAGAAGCTCGATCGATTAATCGATCTGCTCAATCAGGTTGAAGCCGAATATTATCTCTCCGGGCCGGCGGCTAAGAGTTATATCGATCCCGAAGCGTTTGCCGGGGCCGGTATCGCCTTGGCCTTCAAGGACTATGCTGGCTATCCGGAGTATTCGCAGTTCCATCCCCCCTTTGATCACGCCGTGACGATTTTCGACCTCCTCTTTCATGCCGGGCCCGATGCCCCCTGGTATATCTGGGGGTGGCGCGAGGCGTTGCCAGGGCCGAGTCAACAATGAGCTATCTTTATATCGCCCTGACGATCCTCTTTACCGTTTACGGTCAGATCGTCATCAAGTGGCAGGCGGTTAAAGCCGGGCCGCTCCCTGCGGGATCGGTTGACAAGGGGCTGTTTCTGCTGCGCCTGGCGCTCCTCAACCCATGGATGCTCAGCGGGCTTTTCGCCGCCTTCCTCGCCTCCCTGGCCTGGATGGCGGCGATGACCCGCCTCCCCTTGAGTCACGCCTATCCGTTTGTTAGTTGCTCCTTCGTGCTGGTGGTCCTCTCCGGGGTGTTCCTTTTTCACGAGCCGCTCACCTGGCCCAAGGTCGCTGGCATGGTCTGCATTGTCGCCGGCATTATCATCGGCAGCCAGGGGTAGGTGGTGAAGTTCTGCTTCTCCTGCAACCGGCAGTTCACCGCCGCCGTCTGGGGCTGCCCGGCATGCGGCGGCGTCCCCCCCGCAGTCAACGGCTTCCCTTCCTTTGCCCAACCGGAACGTGGCGACGGTTTCCAGCCGGAATTCTTTGCGGAACTGGCCGAAATGGAGGGGAGGCACTTCTGGTTCCGCAGTCGTAATCGCCTGATCCTGTGGGCTCTCGGCCGCTATTTCCCGGCGGCCGAATCGCTTTTGGAAGTCGGTTGCGGCACCGGTTACGTCCTTGCCAGTGTGGCGCGGGCTTTCCCACGCCTGCGCCTGGCTGGCAGTGAGTACTTTGCCGAGGGGCTCCCCTTTGCCGCGGGGCGGATCCCCGGGGTCGAACTGCTCCAGGCCGACGCCCGGGCACTGCCGTTCGTCGCCGAATTCGACGTGGTCGGGGCCTTCGACATGTTGGAGCATGTCGCGGAGGACGATGTGGTTTTGCACAATTTCCAGCGCGTCTTGCGCCCGGGTGGCGGGCTGCTCCTGACAGTGCCACAGCACCCCTGGCTGTGGAGCGCCCAGGACGAATATGCCTGCCATGTGCGGCGTTATACGGCCAATGAGTTGCGAGGCAAGGTGGAAGCGGTCGGTTTGCGGGTCGAGATGATGACGTCGTTTGTCTCCCTGTTGCTGCCGGCCCTCTGGCTGTCGCGCCGGCGTCTGTCCGAGAGGGCGGAGAGTTACGACCCCTTGGCCGAATTGCGCGTGGGCGGGCTGGTCAACACCGGCTGCGCTGCGCTAATGGCTGTCGAGTGCGGGCTGATCAGGGCCGGCCTGCGCTTCGCGGCGGGTGGGTCGCTGCTGTTGGTGGCTACAAAACCTTAAGGGGAATGGATGATGATCCCGTCGAAACTCACGGCGCGTCTGGAGGTTGTCATCACCGCGTTGTTTGTGCTTGGCTTGTTAACGCTGGCCGGCATTTGTCTGCTGCAGCCGCTCTACGACCCGGACCTGTGGTGGCATCTGAAGACGGGAGAGCTGATTGCCCAGTCCAAGGCGTTGCTGTCGGCCGATCCGTTCAACTATACCGGCGACCTCACTCAGGTCTCCGCCCGCGAACGCACCATTCTGGATGGCTACTGGCTGTGGGAGGTGACGGCGTTCGGCCTGCAAAGCGCCTTGGGACTGACTGGCATCCGGCTGCTCTGCCTGGCGACCCTGCTGGGGATGGTCGCGGCGGTCGGCTTCTCGTTCCGGCGCAGCGGCGTGCACCCGGCGATCGCCCTGCCACTGGCGGCGGCCAGCCTGACCCTGATGCAGAAGTTCTTCGTCCTGGAGCGGCCCTCGCTATGGACCTTTTTCTTCACCGCCCTTTTGATCGGCTTTTTCGTGGCGACCCGGCGCGGCGAACGTCCCACCCCCTGGCTCTATCCGCTGATGGCGGTTTGGGGCAACATCCACGGCGGCGTCGTGGTCGGCGGCATTCTGCTGGGCTTATTCGCCGCGGGCAGTTTGTGGGATCTGCGCCACGATGCTGGGCGGCGCTGGGCGGTCGTTCGCTGGTGCCTGCTCGGCCTGCTGTTTTCCCATCTTAATCCGAACGGGACAGCTTTTTATACGGGTTTGTTCGCGACGCTCGACTCCGGAATGGTGACGCGAGTGCAAGAATATCGTTCGTCTTTTGCCATCTTTTCTCAGTCAAAGATCATTGCGGTCGTGTGGGGATTGGCGTTGGCGCACGTTTGGGGGCTCCTGCGGTGCCGGGGGCCCTGGCCGGTTGCTGACTGGCTGGTCTCCATGTTTTTGCTGGCTATCAGCCTGGCCTATATGCGCAACGTGGCTTTCGTCGCCGTGTCGTTGCTGCCAATGACCGGCTACCTGCTTGAAACCGGGGCAACTGTGCCGGCCGGCCCGATTTTCAGAAAGCTGCGACTGCCGGCCTTTGCCTTGCTGGCTGGCCTGTTTTTGCTCTACTCTCTCACGGTGGTTCGGGAGGTGGTCGAACTGAAACGGGATGGCTGGTGGGGAGGGGAAATCCACCGATTCTACCCGGAGCAACTTGCCGATTTCATGCAGGAAGTGCAACTTAAAGGCAATATCCTGAATAACTTTACCTGGGGGGGGTATTTGATCTGGCGATTGTCACCACAATACCAGTTTTTCTCCGACACGAGAGCTATCGACGAACAGGTGTTTTTTGATTACAACAAAATCACGGATGGTTCGTTTGCCATTGTAAATGGCGAGTACGAATATGAATTTTTATTAAGCAAGTATGAAATCGATGTGGTGGTGATGAACACCGAAGTAGACAATACTGGAATTAATCTGTTGCTAAAACTCCTCTTAACAAAGGCGGATTGGCAGCCGATCTATCAAGACTGGCAAAGCTTTATCCTCGTGCGGAGCAATGGCCAGAGTGCTTACCTGCTTGATCAATATCGGATCGACAAACAGCTTTTCTTGCAGAAGATGCTGTCGATATTTGATGACTCAATCAGAAAGAATCCGCGTAATCACAAACGGTACCTCGGCCGCGGCGAATTGCTCGGCTACATTGGCCGCTACGAGGAGGCGGAGCGCGACTTCGCTATGGTTAGGCAACTTGATCCGGGGAACCCGTATCTTCCAGCCAAACGAAGACAGATGGAGAAACTACGCGAGATGGAGAAGTTGCGCGGCCAGGGCTCGCAAAATTAGCGCTGGCACTAATTTTGCTGAAATCCTACATTGATTTTGTGTGGAGGCAGTTGATCGCGCCTGGGGAAAAAACCACAAGCGATTGCGTAGGATCTCTGCCGATGTGCTTGGCAATATTATGCAGTTGCGACGCTGATCAAGGCTGCTTGCCAACAGCGATAAGTTCCTAAAAGTAGATGCCAAGGGAGATCTTTCAGGGCCAGCGATACGTCGATAAAGGCCCTGTCGAATAATTCAAATGAAAGAACTGACGATTTTGATGCCTTGCCTGAACGAGGCCGAGACCCTTGGCACCTGCCTGGAGCGGGCCCGCCGCCTCCTGGAAGAGAACGGCATCGAAGGGGAACTTCTCGTTTCTGATAATGGCTCGACCGATGGCAGTCAGGAGATTGCCCGCAGTTACGGCGCGCGGGTGGTCGATTGTCCGGTGCGCGGCTACGGGGCCGCGCTGATGTGCGGGATTCAAGCCGCCAAGGGGCGTTTTATCCTGATGGGCGATAGTGACGACAGTTACCATTTTGACGAAGCCCTGCCGATGCTGGTGAAGTTGCGGGAAGGGGCTGACGTCTGCATGGGGACGCGCTTGAAGGGGCGGATCATGCCTGGCGCGATGCCGTTTCTGAATCGCTATCTCGGCAACCCCGTGCTTACGGCCATCGGCAAGATCCTTTTCGGCATCGAGCAGAGTGATTTTCATTGCGGGATGCGTGCGTTCCGGCGGGATAAGGTTTTCGCGATCGGTCTGGTGACGACCGGCATGGAGTGGGCCTCGGAGATGGTTATCAAGTCGCGCCTCGCCGGTCTGCGTATGGCCGAGGTGCCGATCACGCTGTATAAGGACGGCAGAAGCCGGAGCCCGCACTTGCGGCGGTGGCGCGATGGCTGGCGCCACTTGCGCTTCATGTTGCTGCATGCGCCGACCTGGCTGTTTGTCCTCCCCGGGGCGGCAATGGGGGCCCTGGGGCTGGCCGGTCAACTGGTTCTTTCCCGGGGGGTGCTGCATGTTGGGGCCGCGACCCTGGACGTGCATACCATGCTGGTCATGGCGTTCCTGACCATGTTAGGAACCCAAGTTGTGTTTACCGGAATTTTTGCCCACCTTTACAGCGGGTTGCACGGGATTCTCCCGTACGATGCCCGGTTCGACCGCTTTGTACGGCGTCTGACTCTGGAGCGGCTACTGGTCGCCTGCCTCGTCTTGGGCCTAATTGGAGCCCTGGGGTTTGCCTCGGTTTTTCTGGCTTGGTATCGCAGCGGTTTCGCCCCGCTCGACTACCAGGTGACGATGCGTCAGATGATTCCTGCGCTGGCCCTGATCACCTTTGCGGTTCAGGGAGGGTTCAATGGTTTTATGCTTTCCATCCTATTTCTCCGAACTCGCGGCCATGAACCGGCGCTTCCCGTCAACGAATGAGTTCCCCGATCGCCGGCAAGGGAAAAGGGGCGCTTAGCGAAGCGCTGATTTCTGCGCACCGTCAGTTGTCTCATAACCACAGGATCGAGATCCTGGCCCGGCAGATTGCCGCGATGATCGGTGAGCGCCACCCCACGGGAAAGGTCCTCTGCCTTGACGTCGGCTGCGGCGACATGGCGTTGGCCGAGCGCATTGCCGAGTTGGCGCCGGCAACGCGATGGCGCTGTGTGGATATCTATCCGCTGCCCGTACACCTGGTCGATGACCCGCGTTGGGAGAAGTACCAGTGGTTCGATGGGGTCAATATCCCTTGCCCCGACGATAGCTTTGATTTGGTGTTGTTCTGTGATGTCCTGCATCATGTTCAGCATGATGCCGACGCGCTGGTTGCTGAGGCCGGGCGCGTGGCACGGACGGTGCTGGTAAAGGATCACCTGGAATACTCCTGGTTTTCGCGCCTGGCATTATGGGGGATGGATTTCCTCGGCAACTGGGGCTACGGGGTTCCTTTGCCGAGACGCTACTTTACCCGGGAGCGTTTTGTTAAGCTGGTTGAAGCGGTTGGCCTTGGCCTAGACAGCTTGACGGTCGGCCTCCGGCTATACGATCATTTGCCGGTTCTGCGTCGGTTGCTCCGCCCGAAGTGGCAATTTTTGGCTGTTCTCTCTCGCAAATAGGCTTTTTCTGGATGCCGGCAGGGTCTGGCGTTGGCTGGCTATCTTCTCGGTCAGGTGGGTCGTATGCGCAATTCTTCATTGAAGGCCGTGCCTCTTTTGCTGCTGCTCGGTGTTTTGATCAGCGCGTTCATGCTCGGTTTGAAGCAAATCACCGATGTCGACGCCCTTTTGCATCTGGCTTTGGGCAAATTCTTGGTCACTACCAAGGAATTCCCGCAGTTCGAGCCGTTCTGCTATCCGGCGGCAGAGACGCCGTTTCTTTACACTTCCTGGCTGTTTGCGGTCAGCTGTTTCCTTTTGTTCAAATTGAGCGGCGGTGCGGTGCTTCTGTCTGTCACCATCGCGGGCTGTGTTGTGCTCCTGGCCTACTGCCTTTACCGGGATGCGCATTTGTTAAGCGGCGAGCAACATCATGTTTTGGCGGCTCTGGCGGTCGGTGCCGGTCTCCTGCTGGCGGAGGACCGTTTTGTCCCGCGGCCGGAACTGCTGCTCTACCTGTTCTTTGCCACCCAGGTCTGGTTGCTGGGCCGGTGGATCTTTACTGGCGAGCGGCGCGGTCTCTGGTTTTTGCCGCTGGTGGCGCTGCTCTGGGGGAACATCCATTCCAGCGTGATTCTTATTGTCGTACCTTTCGCCGCGTTTGCTGCCTATCTCGGAGTGGAGGTGGTCCGTCCCGAGGATGCCGCGGCGCGTGGTCGAGCCTTGTGCAAGCTCAAGTCGCTGGCCCTGCTGGCCGGGCTGTCTTTGCTGGCGGCGCTGTGCAACCCGAACGGTATTGGCCAGTTCCAATACGGGCAAAACGTCATGGGGAGCGACTGGTACCGGCAAAGCATCTCCGAGTTGATGCCGCCACGGACCAAGGAGTTGTGGATCATCTGGCCGGTGTTTGCCGCGTCGCTCGTCATCTCGGTGCTGGCTTTGCGCCGGCGGGCGATCCCTTACCTGCTGATCAGTGTTGCGGTTCTCTGCCTGGGGCTGACGGCGGTGCGTTTCTTCGCATTTTTCTGCCTGGTTCAGGCTCCAATTGTCGGTCGCGGGTTGGTGATTCTCTGCCAACGCTGGCAGGGGGTGCTGCGACATTCGGCGACAACCGTCATTACTGCGCTGTGTCTGCTCGGCCTTGCGGTTCTTAAGGCCGGCAGTTTTTATCCGTTGCAGCGTGATGTGATCTCCACGGAACGTTTCGGGGTCGGCTATGCGGTCCCGATTGATCACGAGGCCGCCGTTGATTATTTACGCGCCAACGGGATCAAGGGGCGGGTTTTCAACGTCTTTGAGGACGGTCAGGCGATTTCTTGGTATGGCTGGCCGGAGTTGACCGTGTTCATCGATGGGCGGGGTGTGCTCCCTCCGGATCTTCTCGAAGACTATAAAAACGCGTTGGACCGGGCGGTCATGACAAAGCTGCAGCAGCGTTTCGGTTTTGAAGTGATTGTATTGCGGCGCTATGCGAATTTCCAGTTTAACCCGCATGGGGCCTCGGGGCTCTTCGTCAATTATGAATGGGCGATGGTTTATTCCGATCGTGAAAGCTATGTGTTTTTACGGAAGGGTGGGCCATATCAAAAGGTCATTGACCGTGATGAATACAAATATCTGGTTGCCAACGCCGACTTCCAGACCTATCAGGAAATCTTTAAACAAAAGACCGATTACTACAAAGGGCTGATGAATGAGCTGTTGCGCTTACCCGATAGCCAGCGGGGTGATTTCGACAGGATCTTGCTCGGCTACTGTTATTATCTCGATGGCGCTTCCGAGAGAGCTTTGGAAATTATCGGGCCACATCGTAATTCGTCAGGTTTCAGCCTGTTCTTGTATGGGAAGATATTGCAGGCCCAAGGCCGCCACCGTGAAGCGGCCGAGGTTTTCCTTGATGGGGTCAAGCGCTTTCGTTCTCAGGACTTTCAACAGGAGTTGGCTCAATCGCAGGCTTTGGCACGTGAGCTGAAATGAAATCGATCCGCGCAAGCCAAAGAACAAGTCTCTGGTTTCCGGGTCTTGTCGTCTGCTTTTGTGCACTCGCTCTTTATGCGCAGACTTTTGGCATGGGCTTTGTCAGTGACGATGAAAACACCATCCTCAGCAACTATGCCCTGCACTCCCTGGGAAATATTCCGGAATTGTTCACCAAGGGGATGTGGCCCGCAGGGAGTGCCGACGAATATACCTACCGGCCGCTGTTCATGGCGGCCATGGCCATCGATTATGCCCTGTGGGGAGGGAAGCCGGCCGGCTATCATTTGATCAGCGTGCTGCTGCACGCCACCAGTGCCGTCCTGGTGTTCCTGATCGCGCAAAGGCTCGTAAATCGCCAACTGCCGGCGCTGCTCGCTGCGCTGCTCTTTGCCGTCCACCCGGTCAACGTCGAGCCCGTTGCCTGGATCTCGGCCCGTTGCGGCCTGATGTCGGCGGGTTTTGCCCTGGGGGCCTTTTATCTTTACCTGCGCTATCGCCAAGACCTGCGGCAGGTTTTCCTTGTCTGGTCAATTGTCCTCTACCTTTTGGCGGTGTTCTCCAAGGAAGATGTCATCGTTTTCCCGATGCTGGTCCTGATTGCGGAATTCTCACTGTTCGAATGGGAGGGGCGTCGCTCGCTGACGCGGTTTTTCTGCTATCTGATGATAGCCGGCTTTTATTTTGGGGTGCGAACGCTGGTCCTGAAGGTCGTTCCCGGCGGCGGCCTGCCGCTCTCCGAACGCTTGCTGACTGCGCCGGGGATGATTGCCGAATATCTCCGGCTTTTGGTTTTCCCCTACGGGCAGAAGGTCTTCTACGACATCCCTATACGCAGGGAGTTCTGGGATGCGGCAGTTTTCGGCCCGCTGCTGTGCATAATCTTTCTAATGCTTGGATGGTTGCTGGCCTTGCGCTATGATCGTCGGATATTTTTTTGCCTGGGCTGGGTCTTCATCGGCCTGGCGCTGTTTTCCGGAGTGCCGTTCATGCCACAGCCGTCGCCGATGGCGACCCGCTATCTGTATTTCTCCGCCGTCGGCTACTGCCTTCTGCTAGGTTTGCTTGTCGCAAAATTCCTGGAGAATCATGGGGCAGCACAAGCATTGAGTCACCGTACAGTGATCGTCTTCGCAATCATTCAGGTGTCGATTTTTGCGATCATATCCTGGCAGCAAAGTTGGGTTTGGCGTGACGACGTGGTGTTTCGCAACGTCTATGTGGCCGATGCTCCTCGCGTTCCGCAAGGGCACAACGGGCAGGGCGCCAACTACTTCCGGGCTGGGAATTTTGACCGGGCCGCTGCGGCGTTCTCCCGGGCGATCGAACTGGCACCGGGCTACTACGATGCACATTTCAACCTGGGGATGACCTATCTGGCTCTGGAGCAAACCGAAAAGGCTACCCGGCAGTTTCGCCGGGTGCTGGAACTGAACCCGTCGTTCCCCGATGCTCTCGACCAATTAGGACGGCTGAGCCTGCGGCAGAGGGATTACGACGCAGCGCTTGGCTATTTCGGCCGGGCTGTGCAGATTGACCCCAACAACCCGCGCTATCAGCAGAATTATCGGTTGGCGATGCAGTTGAAGGCAGGGCAATGAACTCCGGTCGCCGGCCCTGCCTCCGACCGCCGTTCAAACCGCGGCTGCCGCGAACCGGGAGCCAATTTACGGAAGTGCCATGAAAATCTCCATTGTCGTTTCGGTCTACAACGAAGAAGCGGTGCTCGAACGCTTCTGGACGGAGTTGTCGGAGGTGCTCGACTCGGCTGACTTTGCCAGCGAAGTGATCTTCATCAACGATGGCAGCAGCGACTGCAGCCGCGAAATTCTGCGGGCTCTGGCGACCTCCTGCCGCCAGGTCAGGATCGTCAACCTTTCCCGCAACTTTGGCCACGAGGCCGCCATGGCCGCCGGTCTCGACCATGCCGGCGGGGATGCGGTCATCTGCATGGACGCCGATCTCCAGCACCCCCCCGAGTTGCTGCCGGCGATGGTGGAATGCTTCCGGGGCGGCACCGAAATCGTAACCATGGCCCGCCGCGACAACGCCGACACCGGCTGGCTGCAGCGTTTGCAGTCGCGGCTCTTCTATATGGTCCTCAACCTGATTTCGCCGCAGAACTTCACGGTGAACGCCTCCGATTTCTTCCTGGTTTCGGCGCGGGTGCGCAAGGTGCTGATGACCGAGTATCGGGAGCGCACCCGCTTCCTGCGCGGTCTGATCCAGAGCGTTGGCTTCAACCGGGTCAGCTTGGAGTTTGTGGCCCCATCGCGTGCGGCCGGCAGTTCCAAATACTCGTTCTTCAGGCTGCTCTCGCTCTCGGTCAGCGCCATGGCCGTGACCTCGAAATTGCCCCTGCGCGCCAGTTTGCTCCTGGGCGGTTTCTTCGGGGTCCTCTCCATGGGGGTCGGTATCTACAGCCTGGTGATGAAGTTCCTGCTCGGTCATGTGATTAGCGGCTACACCACTATCGTGGTGCTGATGTCCTTCATCTTCTCCGTGCAATTCATCGTGCTCGGTGTTATCGGTGAATATCTGGGTTTTCTGTTCGATGAGATCAAGGGGCGGCCGGTTTACATCGTCGAAAGCGTGATCGAAGGGGAGGCCGGCCGCGGTGAAGATCAGCCGTAACCTTTCGGGGCGGATCGGTTGGGCGCTCGACAACCTGCTACCGCCGGTGTTGCGGGACTCCGCCTGGTTTATGCGCCCGGCAATGTGGCTGCTCTTCCGGGACAAGACCGATAATTTCATGCGCTTCAAGGAGCGCGCGCCGCTGTTGGATCGTAACGAGTTGCTGGATTATTACCGGACGACCGCGGAGGTTCACCTTGATCGCTCGACCGATCTGACGCCGCAAATCATCGAGAGAATTCTTTGTGATCTGATTGGTGAAAGGATTTTGGATATTGCCTGCGGGAAAGGTTTCCTGTCTGCGGAAATTGCCAGGCGAACCGGCAAGAACGTGACGGGCATGGATTTTATTGCTCCTGCTCAGTCATTTGAGCAACGCTTATGTTTTCGGCAAGGGGCCATAGAGAAAATCGATTGTGCAGATAATTCCTTTGATACGGTGGTGTCCGCGCATACCCTTGAGCATGTCGTCGATATCGAGCGGGCAATCGCCGAATTGCGGCGCGTGGCACGCCAGCGGTTGATTGTTGTGGTGCCGCGACAGCGTAACTACCGATACACTTTTGACCTTCATATACGGTTTTTTCAATACCCTCATGACTTGCAGTTGTTGATGAAAAACTCCCAGGGCAAGGTCTGCCTGTTGGGGAATGATCTCTATTATTGTGAAGATTTGTAGATGGAGTGGTGCTTCGCCACTGCCTGTCTGGATGCCGTGATTCGATTTGGACTGTTTTGAAAAACTACAAACTACTCCGGAGGCTCTTGTGACCGAAAATAATTCTACTGAACCGCTCGCGGCCATCCCCCGGCGCGTTGAGACGCTCATTCTCTTTGCCACGGCGCTCTTGTGTGGCGCGTTGATCATGGTCATTGAGGTGCTTGGGTCTCGCGTAATCGGACCTTTTTTCGGGGTCAGCCTCTTTGTCTGGTCGTCTTTGATCGCGGTGGCTATGATTGCCCTGGCGCTTGGCTACGCTCTGGGCGGCCGAATAGCTGATCGCCATCCTCACCCTGACTGGCTCTACAGTTTGATCCTGATTGCCGGGGTGCTGGTCTGCCTGATCCCGGTGCTGCGCAAGCCTATTCTGCTGCTGTGCGTACCGATGGGGTTGCGGCTGGGGGCCTTTGCCAGCAGTCTGCTCCTGTTTGGCCCGGCACTTTTGCTCCTCGGCTGTGTTTCTCCCTACCTGGTGCGCATTGCTATTCGCGACATGCAGGCGGTGGGGCGTACCGTCGGCAGCCTCTATGCCGTCTCCACCATTGGCAGCGTCGCCGGGACGCTGCTGACCGGATTTTTTCTCATCGTTTTTGTCGGGGTAAATAAGGTTTTCCTCTTGACGGGTGGGTTGCTGATTTTGATGTCCGCGCTTTACTTTGCCTTTCTGCGCCGGCGTTTCTCACTGATGGTGCTGCTGCTGGTACCTCTGGGACTTGGCTCGATCAGTGAAGGGGGGCAGGTAAAGGCGACTCTGCCCAATGGGACGCTGGCAACGTTGGTTTCCAGCGTAGACTCCCACTATGGAAACCTTAAGGTTGTTGATTATACCTATGGCCCTAATCATGTTCGTGAAATGATCCTGGATGGTGCTGTACAAGGTGGTATGGATATGGTCAACAGGAAACCAACCTACCCATATTTTTACCTCGCCGGAATAATCCCTTATGGGATCTATCCCGAAGGGAAAACCTGTCTGGTGGTGGGGATGGGCGCCGGGATTCTTCCCCAATGGTATCAAGAAAGAGGCATTTTAGTTGATGCTGTCGATATCGATGCGGAAGTGTTCCGGGTGGCCAAGGATTACTTCGGCGTCAAGGTCAACGGGCAGGAATATGTTGAGGATGCGAGGGCGTATTTGGCCGGTACCGATAAGAAATACGACTATGTGATACTTGATGTTTTCAGCGGCGAAGCCGCTCCCGTGCATGTCATCAGTTTGGAAGCTTTGCAGTTGACGAAGGCGAGAATGACCGCGCGCGGGGTGCTGTCGATAAACTTCCATGGGCGTCTTTTGGGCGATCGGCTCATGACGGCCTCACTCGTCAAGACCCTGCGCGAGGTTTACGACCAGGTGGAACTCTACCCGAATTTCGATCCGGGGACCGGGCAGTGGATGGGGAACATCAACGTCGTCGCTTACGATGGGAGTCCCGTGGACCTGCCTGCTGATTACCCGTTACGCTTTGCCATCCATCCAATAGCCCGCAAGGAGGTGCTGACTTATTTCTCCAAGCAATACCAAATCCCTCCTGATGAACCGGCAATAATCCTCCGCGATGATTACAATCCGGTCGACTGCTACGATAACGACGTGCGCGAGAACACGCGCCGTGATCTTCTTGAAAATACCCCTTGGGAGATTCTTTTGGGATAGCGTGCCCCAAAAGGGGTGTCTCGCGGGATGTTGGGAAATATTGCCCTGCGCCTGAAGGAAATCCACTTATCGCCGGAGACGGCCGGCGAGTAGATGCAGGTCCTTGCGCAAGGCGGGGAGGGCTTGGTCGGCGGGAGACTCCTGCTCGATAGCCTCGATTTCGGCGCGGGCTTCCTGGTAGCTGCCGAGGTAGATGAGCAGGCCGGCCCGTGCCACCCGGTAGGCGGTTTGTTCTGGCTGGGCGCGGTGCAGATAGCTGTAGATCAAAAGCAGGCGATTTTTGAAATCCTCCTTGTCGATGGCATGAGCATCGATGGCGGCGCGGGTTTGCACGGAGTCCTTCGCCAGGATGTAAACCTGGGTGTCGAGGTAGATCGGCACCCACCAGGGGTCTGACAACAGGGCTTTCATCAGCGGCTGGACATTGCCGTAGCCATCGTAGATCGGCTGGAACACGTAGTCGACCTGGTAGCGTTCGAGGAGCGCCTGGTATTCTTTTCTGCCGTTGATGCTGGTCAGCGAGGCGAGACTGATCTTTTGGTAATCGGAGAAGATCTGTTCGTTGAGGCCTCTGCCATCGATGAAGACCTTCATGCCGGGAGCCAGGCGCCACACCAGGTAGCCGCCGTACTCGTAACTGTTGAACATCCGCCCTTGCATCCCGCTCTCCAGCAGGAAATCAATCCCCGCCTCCGGGTAAATCGCTAGGACCTTCTGGTCGAAACGACGTTCCTTCCACTGGTTCGCAACCAGCCACAGCAGTGGCAGCGCAGCAACAGCGATGGTCAGCAGCTGGAACCAGGCCGGCAACCGCCACCGCCGATCCCGGAAGAGTTCCTGCCAGGTGAGGCCGATTGCCGGCAGCATGGCCAGTGGGAAGAAGGCTACGCTGCGCATGTGCTTGACGGAGAGGATGCCGAGGGCCACAGCGACAAGAACTTCCGGCCAGTCAAACCTCCGCCGCAGGAGGGTGCCCGCCCCGTAGAGAAGAATTGCCGCCCACAGGACGATGACGGTTTTCGAGCCTTCGCTGAATTCGGCCCAGGTGCTGCGGTATTCGATGATGTTGGTCTGGAGCGGTTTGCCGACGAAATTGAACAATTCGATGAACGCCAGTCCGCCATTCGGGTTGGCCAATGAGGCGATGGCTCCTGCCAGCGTCCAAGTCAGCAGACGTTTCCTTTCCGGAGGGTTGTCTCGGTACTGCAGTGTGACACCGGCCGCAAAGCAGCCAAGCATGATGACGCCGACCACGAAGCCGCCGTGGAGGTTGGCCCACAGGCACATGAGTGCCGGGATTTGCCAACTCACTTTGCCGCTTTTTCGGAGTTGGGTCAGTACCCCTGCCAAAAGAGTGACGAGCAAAAAGGAGACCAGTTGGGGGCGCTCCGGCGGGTAACTTCTGAGCAGAATGAAGGTGCCGGTTAGCAGGGGGGCGGAGAGCCACAACGCGACCTGGCTTCGATACATCCGGAAGGTCATGGTGCCGGCAATGGCGCCGATGACTAACAGGTTGAGAAGAAAGATGCCGTTGAATCCGAGCAGCGCATAGAGACCGTAGGCGATTGTCTGCCAAAGCCAGTAGCCTTTGAGGATCATTGATTCGCGGGAGGTTGCTTCCGTGCCGGCATGGAATGTGAACGGGTCGGCGTACAGCAGCCCCTTCTGTTCGACCATCATCTTGCCGGTCTTGAGGTGCCACCAGAAATCAGGGTCTAAAATCGGCTGGGTTGCGTGCAGGAAAAGAAACGCGGCGAATACGGTGGCGAACAGGCTGCCGACAAGAAACAGAGAGGGCTTTTCGCCAATTTGATCGAGGGGTCTCACCGGGGCTCTTTTCTGAATCATGAGGTTTCAGTCGTTATAAGCAAAGACGGGCTGTGCGTCAAATCGAGAGCATCGTTCACGGGGATGCTCCTTGCTAACTTTCTAAGGGAAAGGCTCAAGGATCTAGCCCGTCAGCCAAGGGCTTTGACGGATCATTTGACTTTGAGCTACTCTCCAATTCCGCGGGAACTTTCACGGTTCATTTTTCAGCGCCCGATTCTACAGAAAAAATCATCATCCAGAAAACAATGTTGAGGTGATTTGATGAATTACCGTAGAGAAATCGACGGGCTCAGGGCTGTCGCGGTCCTGCCGGTGATCCTCTTCCACGCGGGCTTCAAGGCGTTTGAGGGCGGTTTTGTTGGCGTCGACGTATTCTTTGTCATCAGTGGTTATTTGATCACGTCGATCATCCTGGCCGACATGAACAAGGGTAAGTTTTCGATCGTCACCTTCTACGAGCGGCGAGCTCGACGTATCCTTCCCGCGCTGTTTTTCGTGATGCTCTGCTGTCTACCCTTTTCTTGGCTGATACGTCTGCCAAATCATTTCAAGGATTTTTTTGAGAGCGTAGCGGCAGTCTCAGTCTTTTCGTCGAACTTTCTATTCTGGAGCGAGAGTGGCTATTTTGACACTGCGGCGGAGTTGAAACCACTCCTCCATACGTGGAGCTTAGCCGTCGAGGAACAGTACTACCTGCTATTTCCGCTTTTCCTTATAGCTTTGTGGAAGTTACGCAAGAGGTGGATTTTCGGGGCGCTCGGCGCAGTTGGGGCCGCCAGCCTGGCCCTGGCGCAGTGGGCGGCGTACAACGAGCCTTCAGCCAACTTTTTCCTGCTGCCGACGCGCTTTTGGGAACTAGCGATCGGTGCGCTCGTCGGCTTCTACTTTTTGTATCGACGGGAGCAAACCGAGTTCATCGCCTCTCACAAAATTGCGAGCGAGTTGTTAGGCGCCCTAGGTCTGGCCCTTATATGCTACTCAGTCGCCATGTTCGACAAGGGCACTCCCTTCCCGAGTCTTTACGCGCTAGCTCCGACGGTTGGAACAGCACTTATCATTGTCTTCTCGACGTCGAAAACAGTCGTCGGTCGTGTGCTCGGCATGAAGCTCATGGTCGGTATTGGACTGATCAGCTACAGCGCCTATCTATGGCACCAACCGATGTTCTCCTTCGCTCGTCTCATAAATGAGGGGGAGCCAAGCGTCGATGTGCTACTCATGTTGGCGGCGCTTTCGGTTGGACTTGCCTATCTCAGTTGGCGCTTTGTCGAGGTTCCGTTTCGGGATAAACAGTTGATAAGCAGAAAAAAAGTGTTCGCTTTCGCCGTCGTCGGGTCCATTTCCTTCGCGACGGCGGGGCTTGCCGCTTATGAGCTAAGATATACAAAAGAGCAAAGAGAAATTCTTGCATACCACCAATATAAATATAATGACATTTACAGGACGGGAAGCTGTTTCCTTGGGATCGGACAGAATAGCAGTGATTTCTCCGAGGAATGCCTTGAATTAAAAGGCAGCAATTTAACAATGGTGTGGGGTGATTCACATGCCGCATCCCTGTCATACGGCTTCAGAAAACATTTAAAAGGCATTATCCAGATAACAGCTAGTAGATGCCCACCTATTATTGACCTGAGCGAGCAAGATGATCGTGAGTGTAAAGATATCAATCAATTCGCATTGAATTTGATAGAGGACGCTTCACCAAAAAATATAATTTTGAGCTCATCATGGCTATTTTACTGGGGAAAAGAATTTAGACATGAATTTATAAATACAGTTATAGCAATATCAAAAAAAGCACCAGGCAGCAACATTATCATAATTGGCACATTGCCATATTGGACGAATAAATTGCCTAATATATTATTTGAGAAAAACGAAAAAATTAATGCCGAGCTATACACACCCTTGGGAAAAGTGCGAAACGATATGGCGTACATTGACGAAGAAATCAAAATGATTTCAAAAATTTATGGAGTTAAGGTATTTCTGCCACTGGAAAAACTTTGTAAAGAGGATAGTTGCCCCTCTGTAATATCAACTCAAAGCGGCTATAAACTAACGGCCTTCGATGAAGGACATCTTACTGCGGAGGGATCACTTATGTTTACGAGAAAAATACTGGATGAAGTTGGAATTAAGACCGACAAGTGATCTTGCTTTGCCCAATCAACTGTGCCCTCTCGGGGGTGCAGTTTGTACTAACTTGTCTGCCGTCTGGCCAAAAACATCAGTTGATAGGGGGCGCGCTGGTGTCTTCTTCTCGACTCAACCAATCCCAGGAACCCCGCCATGATCCCCTTCAACAAACCGTACATGACCGGCAAGGAACTCTGGTACATCAGTCAGGCCCATCATCGCAATATGCTGGCCGGTGATGGCTATTACACCAAGCAATGCCATGCGTGGATTGAACGCCAGACCGGCTGCCACAAGGCGCTCCTGACCCACAGCTGCACGGCGGCGCTGGAGATGGCGGCCCTGCTTGCCGACATAGGCCCCGGCGACGAGGTGATCATGCCGTCGTACACCTTCGTCTCCACCGCCAATTCCTTCGTGCTGCGCGGCGGGGTGCCGGTTTTCGTCGACATCCGCCCGGATACGCTGAACCTCGACGAAGCCTTGATCGAGGCGGCGATCACCCCGCGCACCAAGGCGATCGTGCCGGTGCACTACGCCGGAGTCGGTTGCGAGATGGATAAGATCATGGCGATTGCCCGCAAGCATAAGCTGCTGGTCATCGAGGATGCCGCCCAGGGGGTGATGGCGAGTTATAAGGGGAAGGCCCTCGGCGCTCTCGGCGCCTTCGGCTGTTTCAGCTTCCATGAGACCAAAAACATTATCTCTGGCGAGGGTGGGGCGCTGCTGGTCAACGACCCGCGTTTCGCCGAGCGGGCCGAAATCATCCGCGAGAAGGGGACTAACCGCAGCCAGTTCTTTCGCGGTATGGTCGATAAGTACACATGGGTGGAGGTCGGCTCTTCCTACCTCCCCGGCGAACTGATCGCCGCCTTCCTCGCCGCGCAGATGGAGGAGGCCGAGCGGATTACTGCCGAGCGTCTGGTGCTGTGGGCCCGCTATCATGCGGCGTTCATTGATCTCGAGGAGCAGGGGCGGCTGCGCCGGCCGATCATCCCCGCTGACTGTCGGCACAACGCCCACATGTACTACCTGCTGGTCGAAAGTCTCGAAGAGCGGACCGCCCTGCTCGCCTATCTCAAGGCGCGCGAAATTCTCGCAGTGTTCCACTACGTGCCGCTGCACTCGGCACCGGCTGGGCAGCGTTTCGGCCGGGTGCACGGCCCCCTGCCGGTCACCTGTGACCTGAGCGACCGCCTGCTGCGTCTCCCTCTGTGGGTTGGCCTTGATCAGGACGGCGCGCAGGAAAGGGTGATCGAGGAGGTGCTGGGATTTTTCGCGCGTTGATTGATTTTGAATTCAGTATGATTTATTGTCATACCTGATGGAGGTGGATTATGGGGAAACATAAGGTTGCGGTTACCCTCGACGAAGTGACCCTGCAGGAGGTCGATAGCCTGGTGTCACGGCGACTGTTCCCGAGTCGCAGCCGGGTCGTTGAATTGGCCTTGCAGGAAAAACTGGCAAGACTCAGCCAGTCCCGGTTGGCTCGGGAATGTGCGACCCTGGACCCGATTTTTGAGCAGGCGCTTGCCGATGAAGGGGTGGGGGAGGACTTGTCCGCATGGCCCGAATACTGAGGGGGGAGATTCGCTGGGCCGATCTCAATCCGGTACGCGGCAGTGAGCAAGGAGGGCTGCGGCCGGTATTGGTTATCAGTCATGACGTGTTCAACGCCCGCTCAGGGACAGTCATCGCCCTGGTGATCACCAGCCAGCCGCAACGTGCAGGCTTTCCCTTGACTCTGCTCCTCCCCGAAGGGCTGCTGCCCAAGCCCTCATGGGTCAAAATCAGCCAGATCCGGACCTTGAGTGTCGAACGCATTGGCAGCAAGCTGGTGGAGGTTGCTCCGGAAGAATTGGCCCGAATTGTCGATGGATTGACGGAAATCGTCGGCTAGCCTCCACGCCCCATGTCCTCGCCCCTGCTGAACCGCGAATTCTTACGCTACTTCTGGGCCGGCTGCCTGGTCTTCGGTCTCGATCTGGCAGTGCTGGTCACGTTGACCGAACTGGCTGATTTGCATTACCTGGTGGCCAACCTCTTCAGCTTTGGCGTCGGCCTGACGGCCGGCTATCTGCTCAGCATCCGCTGGGTCTTCACGCGCCGCCGCGTGACCAGGGTGCACCACGAGTTCACCATCTTCTTCCTGCTGACCCTGGTCGGCCTGGCCCTCAACGAGGGATTGATCTGGGCCGGTGTCGAATACGCCGGGCTGCACTATACAATGGCCAAGATTGGGGCGACCGGGGCGGTCTTCGTCGTCAACTTCGCCATGAAAAAGGCGGTACTGTTTCGGTGAACTGGTTTTTCCCGCGCAAAGTCTTGGAAATGATCGGCAACAGCGTTATTGTTTTTCCAGAACGGGATTTACACAGGGGGCAGGATGACTGAGCGCATGCAGGAAAACCTCGCCAAAAGTGGCGCGATTACCAACACGGTATTCGAACTTAAACTTGCCTGGATGCGTGCGCGTCACCCGGAGTTCAGTGAAGAGGAAGCGGAACGCCAGATCGGTCTGGAGATATTGCGCCGCAAGGAACGGTCATGGATGTTGCCCGTGGACTGACAGGGGTTCTGCGCGCGGCTGCCGGCGCCCTTAGTGCCGCCAGCGTCCCTTACTGCCTGGTGGGAGGGCTGGCGGTGTCGATGTTGTCCCGTCCCCGTGCCACCGAAGATGTCGATCTGATCGTCGCCGTCGATCAGGCGGACTTGCCGGGGCTGGAAATAATCTTGCGGCAAGCCTTTGAAGTGATCCAGGTTTCCCCTCTCCGGCATTTCCCGAAGGTAACGCTCTTGCGTATTCTGGTGGAAGCCGAGGATTTCCCTGGTCGCGTGGCCATTCTCGACCTGCTGTTGGCGGACCGGGATGAATATCGGCAGGCGGTTGCCGGGGCCGTCACCATCGTTCTCGACGGGACACCCGTCGCTGTGGCCCGCGCCGAGCATCTGATCGCCGTCAAACGCCTGGCAGGACGTCCTGTCGACCTTCTCGATATCCAGGAACTTCAGGAAGCTCTCGACGGTCCGTGACTTCTCCCCTGCACATCCTCCAGTCCCCCGCCGGCTATCGCTACTCTGTCGACCCTTTTCTGCTGAGCGCCTTCGCCACGCTCCCCGCGACCGCGCGGGTGGCCGATCTCGGCACCGGCAGCGGTATCCTGCCGCTGCTCCTGGCGCGAAGCGGCAAGGGCGGAGAATTCGTCGGCTTCGAGGTACAGGAGGAGATGGCGGCGCGGGCGGCGCAGAGCGTGGCGCTCAACGGCCTGGAGGGGAGGGTGCGCATCGTCCGGGCGGATGTGCGCGACCTGCCCGAGGCGTTTGCGCCCGGCAGTTTCGCCGCGGTGGTGACCAACCCCCCCTACCGCAAGCCGTGCAACGGGCGGGTGGCGCCGGGCGTGGAACGCGGCGCTGCACGCCATGAACTGGCGGGCGGCCTGACCGATTTCCTGCGTGGCGCCGCTTTCCTGCTCGACAACCGTGGCCGTTTCTTTATCGTCTACCTGGCCGAGCGCCTGGCCGAACTGCTCGACGAGATGCGCACCTATCGCCTGGAGCCGAAACGGCTGCGCCTGGTGCATGCGCGCGCCGGTGCGCCGGCGAAGCTGGCCCTGGTCGAGGGGCGCAAAAATGCCGGTCCCGGTCTTGCCGTCGAGGCGCCGCTCATCATGTACCGGGAAGGGGCGGGGCGGAATTATACGGAGGAGATGGAGGAGATTTTCGCGGGCGTTTGACCGGCTGTCTTGCAAAAAAATCGATCTCACGCCCGTTCGCTGCGCTCACTCGAGACCAAAGAGGAGAAGCACTTTTTGGTTAAAAATCAAATGATTTGCTTTACTCTGTGCTCTCTGTGTGAGACGCCTTTTGTCTTTGTGCTTTTGACAATTTCAACTGCTTAACCAGCAGCGACTCCAGCCCCCTGCGCAGTTCCTGATCCGCGACCCCCGCCAGCAAGTTCTGCAGATCGTTTTCCTCGTCACCGGACAGGGTCACCGTGCGCCAGGAGGGGGCGGAGGGGGTGGTGCCGGTCGCCGCCCTGCCGGTGATCTTGCCGCGCTTGAGGAAGATGTCCCGCAGTGGCGCATCGCCGAGCTGCCGGTTGAGCTTGGCCAGCAGTTGCGGCTTGAGCAGCTGCAACTGCTGCATCCACACCGGCTGGTCGACGCAGACTTCCAGCACGCCATCGCGGATGCGCTCCGGGCGGGTGCGAGCGGCGATCTGCGGCCCGACCACGTCGTCCCAGAGGAGGACGGCCCGGTACTGATGCAGGCGCTCGTCCAGCCCCCACCCCTGCAACAGGCTGTCGAGCAGGTCGCCGGCTTTGGCCGCGCGCTGCATGCGCGGCCGGCGCGGGCGGTTCACGGGCGCAGCCAGCTCTTGGCGCGGCTGCCGATGAACTGACCGGCCACCGCCAGCGCCAGGGTGAAGGGGATGGCATGCCAGCTGATGCCATTGGCGATGCGCAGACCGATGATGAACGGGATCGAGAGATGGATGTAGACGAACCAGCGCACGGAAAAACGCGGCACGCTGGTGCGCAGGTAGCCCAGCGGAATGTTGCTGAACAGGGCGAAGCACAGGATGCCGAGCAGGGCGGGATCGAGCGGGTTGGGCAAGCGGTGTACCTTTCGCAGATATTTTTTAACTTTAGTCGCCGCGGGCGTAAATTGTCAATCTCGGTGGATAACCCGTTGAGTTGTCGAGTCGTTGAGTTGTAAAGTCGAACCACTCAACCACTCAACCACTCAACCACTCAACCACTCAACCACTCAACCACTCAACCACTCAACCACTCAACCACTCAACCACTCAACTGACCCCATGCCCCTGACCATCTCCCCCGCCATCGTCCTGCGCCACGTCGATTACGGCGAAGCCGACCGCATCGTCACCGTGCTGACCCCCGACCACGGCCGGCTCAAGGGTTTCGCCCGCGGCGCGCGCAAGAGCCGCAAGCGCTTCGGCCCCGGGCTGGAGCCGTTCGCCGGGATCCGTCTGCACTGGGCGCCGCGCCCGGGCGGGGAGCTGGTCAGCGTGCGCGAGGCCGAACTGGTCAACCTTCGCCTGGGGTTGCGCCGCGACCTGGAAACGTTGGCCTTGGCCGGCTACGGCTGTGAGTTGACCGAGGCGCTTTACGACGAGGCCGTCGGCTTTGCCGAGGCCTTCGGCCTGCTGCGCGCCTTTCTCGACCACCTCGATGTCAGCGGAGCCTCGGGCGCGGCCAAGCTGCTTTTGGAACTGCGGCTGCTGACGCTGGCCGGCCTCGTGCCGCACCTGCAGCACTGCGCCGCGTGCCACGGGTCGCTCCCCGACGGCCCGGTCGGCTTCGCCGCCACGCGCGGCGGCAGCCTCTGCTCCGCTTGCGGCGGGGATGCCGCCTCTCTCAAGGTCGATCGTCTCACGCTCGGCAGCCTGGGGCGTCTGCTGCAGACCCCGGCCGAACGCTTCGCCGACATTCACCTGTCGCCGCGCACCCTGCAGGAGGGGGGCGCCCTGCTCGCCGATGCCTTGCGCGGGCACCTGCCCCGGGCGCTCAAGAGCGCGGAGTTTTTGGCGGGGTTGAATGGCGGCTGACCCCTCCGCCCTGTGGGCACCTCCCCTACTGCTCAGGGGAGGAACAGCTTTTGTTCCCCCCTGTGGAACAGGGGGGATGGTGAGCGCAACGAACCAGGGGGGGCGGCGCCAACCTCTTATTGACACAATCCCCCCCCTGCCGCTAAGATGCAAACCCTGCAAAATGTATAGAGTATCCACGCTTCAGGCTCCCTGAAACGGCTTCAGTCGCACTAAATTTCACTGGGCATGAGCCCGGGAGGCATCGTGACTTTTCAAGATCTGCTCCTCTCCCTGCAGGGCTACTGGGCGAAACAGGGGTGCGTCATCCAGCAGCCGTACGATACCGAGAAGGGGGCCGGCACTTTCAACCCCGCGACCTTCCTGCGCGTGCTGGGGCCCGAGCCGTGGAACGTCGCCTACGTCGAGCCATCGCGCCGGCCGACCGATGGCCGTTACGGCGAGAATCCCAATCGCCTGCAGCACTACTACCAGTTTCAGGTCATTCTCAAGCCGAACCCGCAGAATATCCTCGACCTCTACCTCAATTCGCTGAAGAGCTTCGGCATCGACCCGGCCAAGCACGATATCCGCTTCGTCGAGGACGACTGGGAATCGCCGACGCTCGGCGCCTGGGGGCTGGGGTGGGAGGTGTGGCTGGACGGCATGGAGATCACCCAGTTCACCTACTTCCAGCAGGCCGGCGGCATCGATCTCAAGCCCGTGGCCGGCGAGATCACCTACGGCTGCGAGCGGATCGCCATGTACCTGCAGGGGGTCGACAACGTCTATGACCTCGAATGGGTCAAGGGGGTCAAGTACGGTGACATCCACCATATCACCGAGGTGGAGTTCTCGACCTACAACTTCGAGGAGGCCAACGTCCCCATGCTGCTCAAGTCCTTCAACGACTATGAGCAGGAGTGCATTCGTCTGATCGGCAAGGGGCTGGTCTTCCCTGCTTATGATTTTGTCATGAAGTGCTCGCACACCTTCAACCTGCTCGATGCCCGCGGCGCGATCTCGGTCACCGAACGGGCCAGCTACATCGGCCGGGTGCGCAACGTCGCCCGCCTCTGCGCGGAAGGCTATGTCGCCCAGCGCGAGCGGCTCGGTTTTCCGTTGCTGAAGAACCAGTAGCCAGAATTCAGAATACAGAATTCAGAAGGAAAAGCTTTTCTTCTGACTTCTGACTTCTGACGTCTGTATTCCGGAGTTTGATATGTCCAAAGAATTATTCCTTGAAATAGGCACCGAAGAGATCCCGGCCGGCTTTCTGCCCAAGGCGATGGTCGACATGGAGATGCTGATCCGCAAAGAGTTCGAGGCGGCGCGCCTTGAATTCGGTGCGGTGCGCGCCTTCGCCACTCCGCGCCGCCTGGCGCTGGCTGTCAGCGATGTCGCCGAGCAACAGCCGACTCTGCAGATCAAGGCCATGGGCCCGGCGAAGCAGCATGCCTTCGATGCGTCCGGCAACCCGACCAAGGCCGCCGAAGGTTTCGCCCGTGGCCAGGGGGTGGCGGTTGGCGAACTCAAGATCGTTGCCACCGACAAGGGGGAGTACCTCTGCGCCGAGAAGGAAGAGGCGGGACGCCCGACCGCTGAATTGCTCCGCGAGATCCTGCCGCGCCTGATCAACGGTATTGCCTTCAAAAAATCGATGCGCTGGAAGGATCTCGAGGTGCGTTTTGCCCGCCCGGTGCACTGGCTGGTCGCCCTTTACGGCGGCGAGGTGGTGCCGGTGTCCTTCGGCGATTTGCACAGCGGCAACCGTTCGCGGGGTCACCGGTTCATGGCGCCGCAGGAGTTTGTGGTGGCCGGTTGCGATGACTGGTTGGGCAAGTGCCGTGAGCACTTCGTCACCGCGGATCACGCCGAGCGCAAGGCAACGATCCGCCGCCAGGTTGAAGAGACGGCGACGGCCGCAGGCGGCCGGGTCAGCATGGACGAGAACCTGCTGGATGAGGTGACCTACCTGGTCGAGGATCCGACTCCGCTGTGCGGCACCTTCGAGGAGCGCTTCCTGGCCCTGCCGCGCGAACTTCTGGTCACCACCATGCGCACCCACCAGCGCTACTTCACGGTGGAAGGCCACGACGGCAAGCTCCAGAACAAGTTCATCACCGTGGCCAACACCCGGGCCGAAGATCCCGAGGTCGTGATCCGGGGGAACGGCCGGGTGATCCGGGCACGTTTCTCCGATGCCATGTTCTTCTGGGAAGAGGACCGCAAGGCAAAGCTGGAAACCCGCCTGGAGGCCTTGAAGAACGTGATCTACCAGGCGAAGCTCGGCACCAGTTTCGAGAAGGTCGAACGTTTCACCTCGCTGGCCAAAGGGTTGGCGGCGTGTTTCGAGCCGGCGGCGGTCGATCTGACCGTGCGCGCGGCCAGGCTCGCCAAGTGCGACCTCGAAACCAAGATGGTCTACGAGTTCCCCGAACTGCAGGGGATCATGGGGCGCGAATACGCGCGGCTCGAAGGGGAGAACCCGCGAATTGTCCAGGCGATCTTCGAGCACCATCTGCCGGTCGAGGCAGGCGGGGCGCTGCCACAGGACAACGTCGGCGCTTTCGTCTCTGTGGCCGACAAGATCGACACCATCTGTGGCTGCTTCGGCGTCGGCCTGATTCCGACCGGCTCGGCCGATCCCTATGCCCTGCGGCGCTGTGCCATTGGCATCCTCAATATTCTACTCGAGCGCGGCTACCGCCAGTCGGTTCCGGCCCTGGTCGAGCAGAGTCTCGAACTCCTCGCCGCCAAGCTGACCCGGCCGCGCGACCAGGTGCAGGCCGAGGTGGTCGAATTCATTCGTCTGCGCCTGGTGAACATGCTGACCCAGCGTGGTTTCGCAGCTGATGTCGTCGAGGCGGTTTTGACCGCCCGTTTCGACGACCCGCTTGATGCCGTGGCGCGGGTCGAGGCCCTGGCGTCCCTCAAGGCCCAGGCCGGTTTCGAGCCGCTGGCGGTGGCGTTCAAGCGGGTCGGCAACATCATCAAGGGCGGGGTGGATGCGCCTTTGAACGCCTCGCTGTTCGAGGCCGACTGCGAACGGGTTTTGGCCGAGGCGACGGCGCAGGCCGGGGTGGCGGTGCAGGCGGCGGTGGCTGCCGGCGACTATGCCGCGGCGCTGCAGGCGATCGCCGCTCTGCGCGTCCCGGTCGACGCCTTCTTCGACGGGGTCATGGTCATGGCCGAGAACGCCGAGGTGCGGAGCAACCGCCTGGCGCTGCTCACTTCCGCGGGGCGCCTGTTCGAAGGGATCGCCGATTTTGCGAAAATCACCGCATGAGTCTGATCGTCGAAAAACGATCGAAACGCCAGCTTCCGCAGCCGCTTGGATTCGTCTAAGCGGCTGTTTTATTTAGACTAAATCTAACCCAATGGTTCTCCAGCGGGATTGAAAAAACGGGAGGAAGAGACGATGGCCAAGTATGTGTACTTCTTCGGCAACGGTGTTGCCGAAGGACGCGGCGACATGAAGAACCTGTTGGGCGGCAAGGGGGCCAACCTGGCGGAGATGACCAGCATCGGGCTGCCCGTGCCGGCCGGCTTCACCATCACCACCGAGGTCTGCACCGAGTTCTACAAGAACGACCGCGCTTATCCGGCCGGGCTCAAGGAGGAGGTGGCCGAACATCTCGGGCGCATCGAGACGATGATGGGGAAAAAATTCGGCGATCCCGCCAACCCGCTGCTGGTGTCGGTCCGCTCCGGGGCGCGCGCGTCGATGCCGGGGATGATGGATACCGTTCTCAACCTCGGCCTGAACGACCGGACCGTGCAGGGGATCATCGCCCAGAGCGGTGATCCGCGTTTCGCCTACGATGCCTACCGGCGCTTCATCCAGATGTACTCGGACGTGGTCATGGAGATGGAGAAGGAGGAGCTTGACCACATCATGGAGCATATGAAGGAGCAGAAGGGGGTGCACCTCGACACGGAACTGGATGCCGACGACCTCAAGCAACTGGTCGTGCTCTTCAAGCACAAGGTGCGCGAGGCCCTGGGCAAGCCGTTCCCGGATGATCCCCAGGAGCAGTTGTGGGGTGCGATCGGCGCGGTGTTCGGCTCGTGGATGAACCAGCGTGCCATCACCTACCGCCGCCTCAACAACATCCCGGCCGATTGGGGGACGGCGGTCAACGTCCAGTCGATGGTTTTCGGCAACATGGGCAACGACTGCGCCACCGGAGTGGCCTTTACCCGCGACCCGTCGACCGGCGAGGACTATTTCTACGGCGAATACCTGGTCAACGCGCAAGGGGAGGACGTCGTCGCCGGGATCCGCACCCCGCAGCCGATCAACAAGGCCAAGCACAAGCCCGGCGATCTGCCGGCGATGGAGGACGTCCTCCCCGACTGCTACCAGCAGCTGGTGAATATTCGTGCCATCCTCGAGAAACACTACAAGGATATGCAGGATATCGAGTTCACCATCGAGAAGCACAAGCTCTACATGCTGCAGACCCGCAACGGCAAGCGTACGGCAAAAGCGGCAGTGAAGATCGCCGTCGACATGGTCGGCGAGGGGTTGATCAGCAGGGAGCAGGCCGTGATGCGCGTCGCTCCCGAGCAGCTTGACCAGCTGCTGCACCCGTCCCTTGATCCGAAGGCCGCGAAGCAGGTTATCGCCAAGGGGCTGCCGGCTTCTCCCGGGGCCGCCAGCGGGCAGGTGGTCTTCTCTGCCGACGAGGCCGAAGAAGCCGCCAGGATCGGCCTCAAGGTGATCCTGGTTCGCGTCGAGACCAGCCCGGAGGACATCCACGGCATGCACGCGGCGCAAGGGATTCTCACCGCCCGCGGCGGCATGACCTCCCACGCGGCGGTCGTGGCGCGCGGCATGGGCAAGTGTTGCGTGGCCGGCTGCGGCGACATCAAGGTTAACTATGCGGACCAGCAGTTCACGGCGAAAGGCGGCCTGGTGGTGAAGAAGGGCGATGTGGTCACTCTCGACGGTTCCTCCGGCGAGGTGATTCTCGGCCAGGTGCCGACCGTGCAGCCGGAGTTGACCGGCGAATTCGGTCAGCTGATGGGCTGGGTCGACCAGATCCGCCGCATGAAGGTGCGCACCAATGCCGATACCCCGCACGATTCGCAGGTGGCCCGCGAATTCGGTGCCGAGGGGATTGGCCTGTGTCGCACCGAGCACATGTTCTTCGAAGGGGAGCGGATCATGGCCGTGCGCGAGATGATCCTCGCCGCCGACCTGGAAGGCCGGCAGAAGGCGCTGGCCAAGATTCTGCCGATGCAAAAGGGCGACTTTCTCGGCATTTTCCGGGTGATGAAGGGACTGCCGGTGACGATCCGGCTGCTCGATCCGCCGCTGCACGAGTTCCTTCCCCATGCCGATGCCGAGATCGAGGCGCTGGCCAGGGAAATGGGAGTGCAGGCGGCGACGCTCAAGGCCAAGGTCGAGTCGCTCCATGAGTTCAACCCGATGCTCGGCCACCGTGGCTGCCGCCTGGCGATCACCTACCCGGAGATTTACGACATGCAGGTGCGGGCGATCATGGAGGCGGCCTGCGAACTGATCAAGAATGAAGGGTTCGAGATCGTCCCGGAGATCATGATTCCGCTGGTCGGCGAGGTGAAGGAGCTGGCGGTGCTGCGCAAGAGCGCCATCCGCGTAGCCGACGCGGTGATCGCCGAATACGGCGTCAAGGTCAAATATCTGATCGGCACCATGATCGAGCTGCCGCGTGCCGCCCTGACTGCGGACGCCATCGCGGCAGAGGCGGAGTTCTTCTCCTTCGGCACCAACGACCTGACCCAGACCACCTACGGGCTGTCACGCGATGACGCCGGCAAGTTCCTGCCGTACTATGTGGAAAAGGAGCTTTATCCCAACGATCCTTTTGTCGCCCTCGACCAGGTCGGTGTCGGCATGCTGGTGAAGATGGGGTGCGAGAAGGGGCGGGCCACCCGCCCCGACCTCAAGCTCGGTATCTGCGGCGAACACGGCGGCGAGGCTTCGTCGGTGAAGTTCTGCCACCGCATCGGCCTCGACTACGTCTCCTGCTCGCCATTCCGGGTGCCGATTGCCCGGCTGGCCGCCGCCCAGGCGGTGCTGGAGGAGCAGAAGGCGTAAAAACGTTGAGTCGCCGAGTCGTTAAGTTGTAAAAATGGGGGTGCTTCCCGCAAGGAAGTGCCCCCATTTTTACGGCAGACAGGAGCCTGCTATGAAAATCGTCGTTCTTGATGGCTACACCGCCAATCCCGGCGACCTCGACTGGTCGCCTCTCGCAGCTCTTGGTGAACTGACGGTGCACGACCGCACTCCGGCCGAACTGACCTTGGAACGCTCCGCCGGAGCACGGGCGCTGCTGACCAACAAGGTCGTCCTTGGCGCCCGGGAGCTGGCGGCCCTGCCGGACCTGCGCTACATCGGCGTGTTGGCCACCGGCTTTAATGTGGTCGACGTGGCGGCGGCGAGGGAGCGTGAGGTCGTGGTCACCAATGTCCCCGCCTACAGCACGCCTTCGGTGGCCCAGCACGTTTTCGCGCTGCTGCTGGAGATGGCCCGTGGCGTGGGGCGGCATGCCGACCTGGTGCGGCAGGGGCGCTGGAGCACTTCTCCCGACTTTGCCTTCTGGGCGACTCCGCAGACGGAAGTGGCCGGGTTGACCTTCGGCATCGTCGGTTTCGGGGCCATTGGCCAGGCCGTGGCACGCATTGCCGCGGTTTTTGGCATGCGCGTGCTGGTGCATACCCGCACGCCTGCTCCGGCGGCGTGGCCGGAAATCACTTTTGTCTCGCTGGATGAGCTGTTCGCGCGGGCCGATGTGGTCAGCCTGCACTGCCCGTTGACCGAGGCCACCCGCGGTCTGGTGAATGCCGCCCGGCTCGCGGCCATGAAGCCGACGGCCTACCTGATCAATGCCGGGCGCGGCCCCCTGGTCGATGAGGCGGCCCTGGCCGCGGCCCTGCACGCCGGGCAGATCGCCGGCGCCGGTCTTGACGTCCTCTCCCAGGAACCGCCGCCCGCCGACAACCCTTTGCTCACCGCGCCGAACTGCGTCATCACCCCGCACCTGGCCTGGGCCACCCGCGCCGCTCGTCAGCGCCTTCTGGATGTGGCGATCGACAATGTCCGGGCGTTTGTGGAAGGGCGGGAGCAGAATCGGGTAGGGTGATTTTACTTCAACACTGTCTCGCGCAGAGCACGCAGAGACCCCAGGGATAAATACGGGGGTACCCGCTCATGGTTCGACAGGCTCACCACGAGCGGTGGTGTCTGGGAGTAAGCACCCTTGCCGTTCGCCCTGAGCTTGTCGAAGGGGGAACGGCAATTTTAAGTGGTCAGACTGGATCGTTTGAAGGCTTTTTCTCTGTGCGCCCGAGTGAGCGCAGCGAACGGGCGTGAGCTGTCTTTACGCTTATGATCTTCCCATTTTTGCACCCCTGGGACCTGACTCCGCGCGAAGCCATCGCCCTGCAGAAAGAACTGGCCGGGCGGGTGGTGTTGCGCGACGACGTGCCGGAGCCGGTGAGTCTGGTGGCCGGGGTGGACGTTTCCTGCGCGCGATTTTCCCCGGAGGTTTTTGCCGCGGTGGTGCTGTTCGATGCGGTTGCAGGGGTGGTTGTGGAAACGGCCTCGGCCCGGGGAGCCGAAACCTTCCCGTATGTACCGGGGCTGTTGTCGTTCAGGGAGTTGCCGGTAATTCTCGAGGCGTTCCGCAAACTGCAGAGGTTCCCCGACATGGTGCTGGTGGACGGGCAGGGGCTCGCCCATCCCCGGCGCTTCGGCGTTGCCTGTCATCTCGGCCTGTGGCTGGGGGTGCCGACGATCGGCTGCGCCAAGAGCCGCCTGTGCGGGGAACATGCCGAGCCGGGGGTGCAGCGGGGGGCGTGGGCCCGTCTGACTGATGGCGGCGAGGAGATCGGCCGGGTGCTGCGCACCCGTGACGGCATCCGGCCGCTGTATGTCTCTCCCGGCCATCGGGTCGGCATGGAGCGGGCGATGCAAATCGTGCTTGCTTGCGGGCGCGGCTATCGCCTGCCGGAGCCGACCCGGCTGGCGCACATTGAAAGTAATCGGTTGAGAATGACGGCGTAGGGGCGCAATTTATTGCGCTCCGGGCGTGATAAATCACGCCCCTACACCACGCTGACCGATAACCTCCCCACCCCCTCGATCACCGCCTCCAGTCGGTCGCCGCTGCGCACCGGGCCGACGCCGCTGGGGGTGCCGGTCAGCAGAATGTCGCCGGCCTCCAGGGTGAAATAGTGCGACGCCTCGCTGATCAGTTGCGCCACCGGCCGCAACATGTGGGCGGTGGCGCCGTCCTGGCGCACGTCACCGTTGACGGTCAACCGCAGGTGCAGTTGCTGCGGGTCGGGAACCCGGCCTGCCGGAACGAAGGCCGACAGCGGACAGGAGGTATCGAACCCCTTGGCAATCTCCCAGGGGAGACCTTTGCTTTTGAGACGGCTCTGGACATCGCGCAGGGTCATGTCGAGGGCCACGCCATAGCCGGCCACATGTTCCAGTGCCGAGGCGGGGGAGATCCCCTTGCCGGTGCGACCGATCAGCACGGCCAGTTCGATCTCGTGGTGACATTCCTGCGCATAGGCCGGAATGACAATGCCGCCGCCATCGGCCAGCAGACTGCTGGCCGGTTTGATGAAGAGCACGGCTTCGTCCGGGACCGGGTTTCCCAGCTCTCTGGCATGCTCGGCATAGTTGCGGGCGACGCAGACGATCTTGCCGATCGCGACCGGCTGGCTCTCCCCTTGCAAGGTGACGAAGTGCATGGTAAGGACTCCAGAAGAAAGGTAACGTCGAAGTAAACCGCATCCCTTAGGAAAAGACAAGGGCGACCATACAGACATGTTCTTTCCAGTCGGTGACATCCCCAACCCGCGTACGACGCCCTGGATGACCTATGTGCTGATGGCGGTCAATATTGCCGTCTACGCCCTGGTGACACTGCCTTTGTCGCTGCAGCGGCCGGATTTGAACGATCCTTTTCTGCTCGACTATCTCGGGACGCTTGGCCTGCACGGCAGTTGGCCGATCGAGTCGCTCCTCGCCCAGATCAGTGCATACGATCTGACCGTGTTCCGCTACGGCTATCGTCCTGCCAGCCCGTCTCTGCTGACGGTTCTGACCGCCATGTTCCTCCATGGCGGTCTGCTGCATCTGGCCGGCAACATGCTGTTTCTCTACATCTTCGGCGACAACGTCGAACACCGGATGGGGCCGTGGCGCTACCTGCTCGGCTATCTCGGTGCCGGCGCCGCCGCGACGCTGTTCTTCGCCCTGTTCGTCCCTGATTCCCAGGTGCCGCTGATCGGTGCCTCGGGAGCGATCTCCGGAATCCTCGGCTTCTACTTCATCTGGTTCCCGCGCAACCAGGTCAAGGTTTTCGTCTTTCTCTTCCCGTTGCTGATGACCCATGTGCTGGTTTCCGCGCGCCTGGTGCTGGCCTTCTACCTGATTGTTGACAATCTTCTGCCGTTCCTGGTGGCCAGTTCCGCCGGCGGCGGAGTCGCGCACGGTGCCCATATCGGCGGGTTTCTCGCCGGGATGGGGCTGGCCGTGGCCAGCGACCGCCTGCCGGAGCTCCTGCACCTGCGCGGCCCTTACGTGTCGCGCTCCCGTGCCCATACCCTGGAGGCGATGACCGGCATCATGCGGGCTTTCGAGCACGGCGATATCGAGCATGCCGCAAGGAACTATCTCTCCTTGCAGAGTCGCTCGCAGCGCGGGCAGCTGAGCACGGCCCATGTTCTCGAAATCGGCAGGCACCTGCTGTTGCGTGACCAGCCGGAGCTGGCGCTCACGGTGTTTCGCCAGCTGATTGCCGAACGCCCCGGCGAGGCGGCTCTCGATCAGGCCTATCTCGGGGCCGGCCAGGCCCTGCTGCGCCGCAAGCGTTGCGATACGGCGGCGTGGCACTACTTCCTGGCGGCCATCGATCTGGCAAGGACTCCGGACGTGGCTGCAGCGGCAAGGGAAGGGTTGAGGGAGATCGAGGGCTGCAGGCAGGCGCGGGATTGAAACCGTTGAGTGGTTGAGTGGTTCGACTTTACAACTCAACCACTCGACAACTCAACGGGGTTTTTCACTGCCCACCCTGCCGGATCCACCCCGTAGATCGCCTGCAGCTCGGCGTAGAGTCCCGGCTGGTTGGCCTTGAGCCGTACCGGGCGCATGAAGAAGTATTCGCTGGCCACGGCAAACAACTCCTCCGCACTGGACACCGCATAAGGATCAAGAACCGCCGGACGGCCCCTTCGGCGGGTGTTGCGCTGCTGTTGCTGCACGAGGGCCAGCAGGTCATGCCAGTTCCGGCAGCTGTCCGGTCCGGCAAGCGGGAACTCCCCGTCGGTAATCCCCCGCCGGGCATCGATCTGATGGGCAAATTCGTGGATGATCACGTTGCAGCCTTCGCTCCTGCCGTTCAGGATCTCCTCCACTGCATCCCAGGCCAGCACCACCGTCCCTTCCTGCCACGATTCCCCCAGGCGTTCCTCGACCGTCTCGGTGACCACGCCGAGTGGATCGCTGTCGCGGATTGGCGTCGCGAAGCTGCGGGGATAGAGGACCACCGTGCCGAGTTGCGGGTAGTAGCCGGCGGGATCGTGAAGCAGCGGCAGGCAGGCGTAGGCCGCGACCGTCACCCGCATGGGTTCGGTGACCTGCAGCCCGCCACAACCCTCGAAGCGCTTTTCGGCCAGAAACACCTGCAGATGCCCTTCGAGGGCCGTGCGCTCGGGTTCCGGCAGTTGCCGGTAAAGGGGGACACAGCCCTCCAGGATCTCCTGCCAGGCCGGTGGCAGCGGCTGGCGCAGCAGTTTGCGGCGGGACCAGAAGCGCAGCATCATCCTCTCGCGGGTGCGCCGGGTGGAATCACAAACCGGCGAAAAAAATCGGGGAAGGCCGGATGGCCCTCCCCGAGAGGATAACACAGTCAACAGTCTGCCGTATGCGGCAATTAGTGGTCGATGGCCTTGGCCATGCCGATGCCGGTGTTCTGGCGCACGTAGATCTCGTCGAACATCTCTTCGGCGCGCTTCTCGCGGAACGCCAGGGCGCCGAGGATCGCCGCCAGGAAGCCGATCGGGATCGACACGATGCCGGGGTTCTTCAGGCCGAACAGCGGCTCTTTCAGCCCCATGATCGACACGCCGCCTTCGTTCTTCGCCAGGTCGTCCTTCGCCGTGGCCAGAGCCTTGGCGTCCTTCTCTTCCAGCTGTTTGCCCTGGGCGACCAGGTCGGCCTGCTTCTTCTCCATCGCGGCAATGGTCTTCTTCGCGCCATCGGCGATCTTCTGCGGATAGGTCATGTTCGGCGACACCATCACCAGACCGATCGACACGACGGTGCCGATCACCAGGCCGCTGATGACCCCGGCGGTGTTCATCCGCCGCCAGAAGAGCGACAGCACCACGACCGGCAGGTTGCCCGACGAGGCGACCGCGAAGGCCAGCGCCACCAGGTGGGCGACGTTCTGCTTCTCGGCCGCGATACCGATGACGATCCCCATCGCGCCGACGACCAGCGAGGTAACGCGGGCGGCCATGACCTGCTCGTGCTGGTCGGCGTGGCCGTCCTTGATGACGTTGACGTAGATGTCGTGGGCGATCGCCGCCGAGGCCGCGAGGACCAGGCCGGAGACGACGGCGAGGATGGTGGCGAAGGCCACCGAGCAGAGGAACGCCAGGAACAGGTCGCCAACGATCGGGGCGATGTCGGTGCCGAGCTGCTGGGCCAGGATCAGGGTGGCCATGTTGCCGCCCTTGTCAACCGCCTGGATCCCCTGCGGGGTGACATGGATCGCCGCGCCGAAGCCGAGCAGGGTGGTCAGCACGTAGAACATGCCGATGATCCACATGGCGATGATGACCGACTTGCGCGCCGCCTGGGCGGTCGGCACGGTGAAGAAGCGCATCAGGATGTGCGGCATCCCGGCGGTGCCGAGCACCAGCGCCATGCCGAGGGAGATCTGGTCGAGCGGGTTCTTCAGGAACAGCCCCGGCTCGAGGAAGCGCTGGCCGGCGTCGGCACCGGCCATCTGGATGCCGTCTTTCAGCAGCATCTTGGAGACGTGGTCCTGGATGTTCGGGTTGCCGGCGATGTCGTTGAAGAAGCCGATCGGGTTGAAGCCGGCCTTGGCGCCGACCAGGATCGAGATCAGCGCGGCACCGGACATGAGCAGGCCGGCCTTGATGATCTGCACCCAGGTGGTCGCGGTCATGCCGCCGAAGACGACGTAGCCGACCATCAGGATGCCGACGCCGATGATCGAGAACTGGTAGCTGAAGCCGACCAGCAGGGCCATCAGCTTGCCCGCGCCGACCATCTGCGCGGTCAGGTAGAAGGTCGACACGCATACGACCGACAGGGCGCACACCGCACGCACCGGCTTGGGCTGGGTGCGGAAGGAGAGGATGTCGCCCAGGGTGTACTTGCCGGCGTTGCGGCACGGCTCGGCGACGATCAGAAGGACGGTGATGTAAGCCACCAGCCAGCCGACCGAGTACATGAAGCCGTCATAACCGTACAGCGAGATCATCCCCGAAATCCCCAGGAACGAGGCGGCCGACATGTAGTCGCCGGCGATCGCCCAGCCGTTCTGGGTGCCGGTGATGCCGCCGCCCGCCGCGTAGAAGTCGGCGGCCGTCTTGGTTTTGCGGGCGGCGTTGACGACGACGGCCAGGGTGATGGCGATGATGATGCAGAAGAAGGTGATGGTAATCGACTTGTTGGCCTTGATTTCGGCCGCGAGGGCCAGGTTCGGCAGGGCCAAGAGGCCAGCGGTCATCAAAAAGAGCTGCAGTTTCTTCATGGGCGCGGCCTCCTTATTTCACGAATTCGCTGACCACTTCACGGGTCAGACGGTCGAAGTCTTTGTTGGCCACGTGGGCGTAATAGTGCGCCAGACCCCAGGAGACGAAGAACTGGGAAAGGGCGAAGACGTAGCCGAAGTTGACGTTGCCGATCACCTTGATCTTGAACAGATCCGTGGCATAGGCCGCTCCCAGCGGCAGCAGGAAGTAGTAAACGGTGGAGAAGATCCACCAGCCGAACAAAAAGCGCTGCTTTTTGTGGTGAAGTTCGATGAACTTCGGGTTCTTGGCGATTGCCGCCCAGTCGTACGTTTGTGCCATTGATGAGTCTCCCTGTTGATGTATGGTTGCCCCGGGCACACCCAAGGCGCATGCGGGTCCCCTCCGCATGTGTCTCGGGTCTTTTCTGTCCGGAGCCTTGCCTTGAAGCTGAAGATGAGAGAATGCTTTGGGTGCTGCGGCCGATTTGCTTTTGGCTACTTTTGGAATATTGTTCTATTTCTTGTCAAGAAAAATATGTTTAATGGTCCGTCGTTTAACTTAACGTGCTGAAACAGTGTCGTTTTTGCTGCTGCTTTTTTCGAAATGCATATTTATTGGTGGTTGTCGCTTTGCGTGGAGAGACAATGTTTTGTTTTTTAAGGAGAAAAAGGGAGAGTTCGGGGGGCTTCGGATGAAAGGAGAGGCGGGGCGCTATCCTGCCTGCTCAATGAGCAGGCGGCTTGCGAGGCATGGGTCAGGTGCTCCGATGATGGCCGAGATGACGGCTATCCCCTGGCAGCGGCTTTCTCTGAGCAATGGCAGGTGCCCGGTTTTGATGCCGCCCAGGGCAAAGACCGGAACGGGGGAGGCGACGCAGGCCTGCCGCAGGGACTCGGGCCCAAGAGGTGGGCCGTAGCCAGCCTTGGAGGGGGTGGCGAACACCGGGCCAAAGGTCACGAAATTGGCTCCGGCCGCTGCGGCGGCAACAATTTCGCTGGCATCGTGGGTGGAGACGCCGATCAGCCTTTCCGGACCGAGGAGGCGGCGCGCCACTGCCGTCGGTAGCGAGTGGCCGCCGAGATGTACGCCGTCGGCGTCCACAGCCAGGGCCACGTCGATCCGGTCGTTGATCAGCAGTTTCGCGTCAAGCCGGCGTGTTAACGTCCGAAGTTCCATGGCCAGTGGCAGCAACTCCGCCGCGGAGAGATCCTTCTCCCGCAGTTGCAAGGCCCGTACCCCGCCCTGCAGGGCCGCCTCGACCGTGTCGACCAAAGTGCGACCGGCCGGCACCTGGTGGCGATCGGTGATCAGGTAGAGAGTGAAGTCGGTCAGAGGTTTCATGTCGTACAGGAAAGATCGTTAAGGCTGATTAAAAATGCCCAGATGCAAGGCGCCCGAAGACCGAGAAGCGAGGCGTACCTGAATAGGTACGTCGCAGCGACGAGGCCGAGGGGAACGCCGCAGGTGGGCGTTTTTCATCAGCCGTGAAACGCGGTGTCCCAGTCTTTCCAGACCGGATCATAACCCCGGCTGCGCAGCATGGCATCGACCTCGGCGGCGGAGCGATCATCGTCAATGATGAACTGCCGGCCGCTCTCGTCCTTTTCGGCATAGCCGCCGGGGGAGGTGCAGGAGCCGGCGCTCATCTGGGTAATCCCCAGCGGCAGCAGGTTGTCTCGCAGTTTCGCGCTCTCGCGCGTGGAGAGGACCAGGCCGACGTCGGGGAGAAGGAGGCGCAGGGCGCAGATCAACTGCACGAAGTCGCGGTCCGAAACCGGGTTGAGCGGCTGGAAGCCTCCGTCGGCCGGCCGCATGCGCGGGAAGGAGACGGTCAGGTGGGTGCGCCAGAAATGGCGGGCCAGGTGCAGGGCATGCAGGCCGGTGCAGAACGCTTCGACCCGGAACTTGCCGAGTCCCAAAAGGGCGCCGATGCCGATGCGACGCATTCCGGCGGCAGCGGCGTGCTCCGGGGCGCGCAGACGGAAATCGAAATCGCGCTTTTTGCCGAACGGGTGCATCTCCGCATAGAGACCCCGGTCGTAAGTCTCCTGGTAGAGGGTCAGGCCATCAATCCCGGCGCCGATCATGCGGCGGTAGCCGGGCTCATCCATCGGATAGACCTCGATGCTCATCGAGGAGAAGAGGCTGCGAATCCTTTCCACCGCTGCGACCAGGTAAGCGTTGTCGGCCGCCTTCGGCGCCTCGCCGGTGACCAGCAACAGGTGACGGAAGCCGCGATCGGCGAGGACCGTGGCCTCGGCCTCGATCTCGTCAAGGGTCAGGGTGCGGCGCGGTACCTCGTTGTGCGCGTTGAAGCCGCAGTAGCGGCAGCCATTGGTGCATTCGTTGGAAAGGTAGAGCGGCGCATACATGAGGATGGTTTTGCCGAAGCGCTGCATGGTCAGCCGGTGGGCCCGCTGGGCCATCGGTTCGAGGTAGCCGGCAGCCGCCGGCGAGAGCAGCGCCATGAACTCCTCGAGGCCGAGATGGGCGGCATGCAACGCCGCCTCGACGTCGGCAGGGCGCTTGGCGACAATACGGGCTTCGACCTCGGCGAGGTTGTAACTGTCTAGGGTTTGCTGGAAAGGCATAAAATCATTCTCTCGCAGAGCGCGCAGAGAAAACTTGCGGGTTGAAAGTTCTCTCCGTGGCCTTGCGATCTCGGTGTGAGGTTAGCTTCCTAAAAATCCCGTCAGCGGGCTGCTGGCCTCGGCGCGGTCCTGCTGGCGTCCCAGACCGGCCAGGTAGCCTTCGCGCCCGGCCTCGACCCCCTTTTTGAATGCCATTCCCATGGCCCCCGGATCGCGGGCAACGGCCAGAGCGGTGTTGACCAGCACGGCATCCGCGCCCATCTCCATCGCCTCGGCGGCGTGGGACGGCGCCCCGAGGCCGGCATCGACGACGACCGGGACAATCGCCTGCTCGATGATGATGGCGATGCTGTCGCGGGTGCGCACCCCCTTGTTGGTGCCGATCGGTGCTCCCAACGGCATCACCGTGGCGGTGCCGGCCTCCTGCAGGCGCTTGGCCAACACCGGGTCGGCATTGATGTAGGGGAGGACGACAAAACCGTCCTTGACCAGAATCTCCGCGGCCTTGAGCGTCTCGATCGGATCGGGAAGCAAGTAGAAGGGGTCGGGGGTGACCTCCAGCTTGACCCACGGCTCGCAGCCGGCGGCGCGGGCCAGGCGGGCCAGGCGCACCGCCTCCTCGGCATCACGGGCGCCGCTGGTGTTGGGGAGGAGCAGGTACTTCTCCCGGTCGATGTGGGCCAGGATGCTGTCGTGGGGATTGTCGACATCGACGCGTCTGAGCGCCACGGTGACGATCTCGCACTCCGAGCCTTCCATGGCGGCGACCATGGCGGCATTCGATGAAAATTTACCGGTCCCTACCATCAGGCGGGAGCGGAAGGTACGGCCGGCGATCATCAGATGGTCCATGCTGGTTCCTTGATCATTTAAGATCTGTCGGGTGCGGGGTACGGGGAACGAGTCTCGGGTTTTAACCCTGGACCTCGTACCCCGGACCTTGTTTCCTCGAAGTTATCCACCACCCACAAAATGCACGATCTCCAGGGAGTCGTCCTCGGCGAGAAGCTCCCCGACAAAGTGCTGGCGGGGAACGATGGTGTGGTTGCGTTCAACCACCACCTGCTGGCTGTCGAGGCGCAGCTGGTCGAGCAGGTTTTGTACCGTGCTGCCGGTGGCGGTTTCGGTCGGTTTGCCGTTGACGGTAATGTTCATGTCTCTGTCAATCCGGATATGTTTGTGTAGGGGCAAGGCCTGCCTTGCCCATGGCGACACTGCGTCGCCCCTACGCCACCGGGTCCTCTCCCAGCAGCAGCCGCAACACCGCATTGGCCTGGTGGTGGGCGGCGATGCCGACGCGCGGGGCCATCAGGCCGACACCGGGGGCGGCGGCAGTTGCACCGTCTCCGCACAGGTAGAGCTGGCCGATGGCCTTGCGGGTGGTTACACCGTTGGAGGGTCCGTAGCCGGCCATCCCTGATCCTGCCACCACCGGCTTTTCGGGGAAGAGGGTGGCAAAGTTTTCCACCAGCATGGCCTTCTGCTCAGCCCGGTCGAACGCCTCGACCAGGAGGTCGGCCGCACCGAAGATTTCGCCGATATTGTCACGGGTGACGCGCAGGTGACAGGCGGTGACATGCACGTAGGGATTGATGCGTGCCAGAGTATCGCGCAGGGCATAGACCTTGGGGTGGCCGATCTGGTCGAGAAAATACTGCTGGCGGTTGAGGTTCGAGGGTTCGACCAGGTCAAAATCGGCAATGATCAGCCGCCCTACTCCGCTGCGCGCCAGGGCGATGGCAACGGCCGAGCCGAGCCCGCCGACTCCGGCAATGCCGACCGTCGCCCGCCTGACCCGCTCATGCACCCCCGGGGTGTGACGGGCGGTAAGCAGGGCTTCCAATTCGCCGGCGCTCGGCACCTCGCCGCGCCGGATCAGCACCAGCCGGTCGCCTTCGCCCAGCGGCTGATCCGGTTCGGCCGGGAAGCCGTTGACAATCAGGACGTCGGCATCCGCTTTGAATTGGTCGCGCAGGCTCCCGGCTGAACAGCCGTCGGGAACCTCCCTTGCGATTTCATTGATGATAAGCTTCATCGTGTCCGCAAAAGCAAAAATGGCCGCTGGAAGCGGCCACGTCCGGACCCTGCGGTCCGGTGCGCCACTTCCCTACGCCGGCATGACCCGGATCAGGTTCAAGGGGTCATTCGCGGCGCGAACTCTCAGCAGAGCAGTTTCTGCTCCCCCAGGGCGATTCTAAGAGGGTTGAACTGTTGAAACGCTAGGCCGGCGGTGAAGCTGCCAATTCAACGCTTCAACGGTTTTGACAGTAGCAGGGGACTTCTCTCCAAGTCAACGGGAATGCGTCCTTTTCGGTTGTCAGGATGCGCGTCAATGGACTAGGATCAAGGATAGCCCTCCGGGATCAGCCCGGATAGAAGAAGGTGTACCGATGACCATTTCCGAGCGCTACCGTGACGTTACCCGCGAAGTGCAGACCTTTGTTGCCGGGTTGGGGGATCCAACTGCCGACGAGGCCGGCCGGCGCTTTCGCGAGGCGGCCAAGGCGGTAGCGGCCCTAGATGAACTTCGTGATGCGGTGGGTGATATTCCGCGGATCAAACTGGAGGCGAAGCTGACGCCGGTTCTGCTCAAGGCCCACCAGAAGCTGGACCAGGCCCGGCTGCTTTTTCAGGAAGCCGGCGAAGAGGACCGTGCGGCACGCTTCTGGGAACTGGAACAGAAGATTTACCGGTTGCTGAACGACCTCTGATGCAAAGGGGCCGCCGGATCTCTCCGACGGCCCCGATTGTTTGCGCGGTGCCGGGTTTCAGGCGTGCTCGGAGCCCCGTGCTGCACGCTTGTAGGCTTCCTTCCCTTCGTGCAGCCCTTCCTTGAGAGCCTCACGCTGGTTCTTGGCATAGTCCTTGGCATGCTCGTACTCGTCGTGAAGTTTGTCACGGGTACGGGCCAGGCCGTCGGCAATCTTCTGACGGGTTTCCTTCCCCGAGGCCGGGGCGAAAAGCAGGGCGGCAACCCCGCCCGCTACGGCACCGACCAAAAAGCCCAACAAAACGTTTCCGGTTTCCCTATTCATAGTGCAGCCTCCTCTTGTGTGGTTAGTTCTCGGTTTCGCCTTCGGCGGCATGCCGGCGACGTTCCATGAAACAGCGAACTGTTGCAACTGCGGTTTTGACCCCGGCAAGAACCGCCAGGATCGATTTGATCCGCCCGATCAGGGTCAAGGCATGACCGCTCCCTCCTGCCGCCACTTCGCGCAGGTGCGCGCTGACGGCGGCGAGATCGGCCGCCACATGCTGTCCTTCATCGAGCAAGCCACGAGCGGCCACCACCGTGCCGGTCGCTTCATCGGCCAGGGTTTTCAGCGATCCGAGCAGGGTTTCCGTGCCGTCGATCACCTTGTCGAAGCGTGCGACCGCCCGGTTGATGCGTGCCAGGACGATGATCAGGTAGACCAGGGCGGCGACGCCTACGCCGGCGAGGATGGTGAGCAAAAAGGCCGTGTAGCTAATGGTAACCGTCATGATATCCGCCTTTACAGAATGCTTGTCGCATTATAGATGCTTGCCGGCTCTTTGCAAGTTGAGACCGTCGTTCCAGGCATTTAAAGAAGTCGGGCCCGTGGGGGGGCGGGTCAGGGCTCGACCAGTCGGCGACCGCCGCATTGCTTCAGGGCGGCGTGGGCGTGCCGCAGCATCCGCTCCGTGGCGTCCCAGCCGACGCATTTGTCGGTGATCGACAGACCGTAGCGCAGGCGGCTGGCATCGCCGAGGGGTTGATTGCCTTCCTCGAGGAAACTCTCGATCATCACCGAAGAGATCGTGCGATTGCCGGCGGCCAGCTGCTCGAGGACACAGTGCAGCACCGCCTCCTGGCGGGTATGGTCCTTCTCGGAATTGGCATGGCTGCAGTCGACCATGATTGATTGCAGCAGGCCGGCTTTGCCAAGCAGTTCCTCGGTATTGCGGATATCTTCGGGAGAATAGTTGGGGCGGTCGTTGCCGCCACGCAGGACGATGTGCACGTCACTGTTGCCGAGGGTCGAAACGATCGAGGTGCGCCCCTCGTTGTTGATGCCGATGAAGCTGTGCGGGTGCAGCGCGGCTTTCATGGCGTCGATGGCGATCTGCAGGTTGCCGTCGGTGCCATTTTTGAACCCGACCGGGAAGGAGAGCCCGCTGGCCATTTCACGATGGGTCTGCGATTCGGTGGTGCGGGCGCCGATCGCCCCCCAGCTGATCAGATCGGCCAGGTAATGGGGGGTGATCGGGTCGAGCATCTCACCGGCGATCGGCAGACCGAGTTCGGTGATGGCGCACAACAGCCCGCGGGCGACACCCAGCCCCTTGGAAATCTGGTGGGTGCCGGTCAGTTCCGGATCGTTGATCAAACCTTTCCAGCCGATGGTGGTGCGCGGTTTTTCGAAGTAGACGCGCATGACCACAAAGACCTGGTCTTCGATTTCACGGGCCAGTTTCGCCAGCCGGCCGGCATAATCGAGGGCCGCCTTGGGGTCGTGGATCGAGCAGGGGCCAACCACCGCCATCAGCCGGGCGTCGTGATTGTGCAGGATGTTGGTCACGCTCTCGCGGGCATGGGTGACGAATTCGGCACCGCGTTCGGAGAGGGGAAAGACCTGTTTGAGATCGTTCGGAGCGATGATCGGGGTCAGGGAGCGAACCCTGAGGTTACTGGTGCGAAGCATAGGCACCCTCTTTTCCGCAAGTGATAGAAATTGTCATTATCATCACAAGAGCCAAGAGAAATCAATGGGTTTTGCCGTTGACCGGGCCGGGGTGGATTTGACTGGCTGTCGACAGCTGGGTTATATGATAAAAATTGACTCCCGCTCAGGCGGTGCGAGGATTTCATGCCGTTGCTCTGGACCTCTGTCTATCAGCTTGTCAACCTGGTCTTCCAGGTCTACATTTTCATCGTCGTCGCCAGAGCCCTGGTTTCCTGGGTCGGCCCCGACCCTTACAACCCGATCGTGCGCTTTCTTTACCAGGCGACCGATCCGGTGCTCGAACGGTTGCGGCGCCTGCTGCCGTTGCAGTTCGGCGGCGTCGATCTGACCCCGGTGGCGCTCCTCCTGGCCCTGTATGTCGTCAAGGATTTTCTGCTCAACCTGATTGCTCAACTTGCCCGTGGCTGAGGTGACCATGCGTATTACTCCGATCGATATTCAGCAGCAGCAGTTCAAGTCCCGGCCGATGGGCTATGACAAAACCGGGGTTGATCAGTTTCTGGAAATTCTTGCCGGTGAAATGGAGCGGCTGCTGCGACAGAACCAGGACCTTCAGGAGGAGCTGACGCATGCGCGGAATGCCCTTGGCGAGATGCGCGAGCGCGAGGCGATGCTCAAGGAAACGCTGCTGACGACCCAGAGGGTGACCGACGAGCTGAAGGCCAATGCGCGACGCGAAGCCGAGCTGCTGCTGGCCGACGCCGAACTGCGCGCCGAAAAGGTGATTCTCGCCGCCGAGGAGCGGCGCCTGCAACTGGTCGACGAAATCCGCGAGATCAAGCGGCAACGGATCGACTTTGAAACCAGCCTGCGGGCCGTGCTGGAAAAGCATGCCCGCATGCTCGAACTCAACGCCCAGGCTGACGCAGGGGAAGGTTCTGCCCGTCGGCCGGCTGAGGCCAGGCCGGTGTCCGCCCGTCCGTCTGTGCATCCCTCCGTCCCCGGTGCTGGTGCCGGGGCAGGCGACAGTGACAACCCTCCTCCGCAACGTCCGGTTTTGTCTTCCCCGCTGCCCTCCCGGGAGGCTGCCGAAGGGGTGGACTTTGACATCCCCCTGGTGGATGATTCGCGCCGCAAGCCGCTGACGTGAGCCCCCCCTGGCTGCGACAGACGGCGGCCGGAGTCGAACTGCAACTGCTGGTCCAGCCGCGCGCCAGCCGGGATCAACTGGTCGGGGTTCAGGGCGGCGAACTGAAGGTGCGGCTGGCTGCCCCGCCGGTCGATGGTGCCGCCAATGTCGCCTGCTGCGTCTTTTTCGCCAGGCTGTGCAGCCTGCCGAAGAGTCGTGTTACACTGGTTGCAGGCGAGGCTTCCCGGCACAAGCGCCTGTTGCTGGCCGGAGCGGAGCCGGTGGCAGTGGGCGCTGTCGTCGAAGCTGCGCTGGGGGGTTGACTTGCCGGCGGCAAGTGATTAAATTGCCGGCGCTATTTATCTTGCGAGGTGGATTTATATGCCTGTCTACGAATACAAGTGCCATGACTGCGGGATCGTCTTCGAGGCCCGCCAGAAATTTGCCGACGCCCCGCTGACAGCCTGCACTTCCTGCGGCGGCCGGGTTGAGAAGCAGATATCCCTCCCCGGCTTCTCCCTCAAAGGTGGCGGCTGGTACCAGTCGGGGTACAGTGCCGGGGCCGCAGCCCCGGCGGCCTGCCCGAGTGCCGGCGCGGGCGGTGGCTGCGCCGGCTGCCCGAAGGCCGCGGCGAACGAGTAACCCTGGACTTTTCAGCAGAGACTAAAGCCCCGGTTCGTCACGAGCCGGGGCTTTGTTTTGCGCATGTATAACCGAAAAGGAGTTTGTGGCGGAAGGTTGGTTTTTCGCACGCGACGTCGCCCGGAACGCCAAGAAAAGGCCCTTGCGTTCTGTGTCTTGGCAGCGTTGCGTGACTCTTTTGTGTGGGGTGCAGGGACGTCGTTGTTTCGGGCGACGGCAACAGCTCAGTTCGGCGCAAATGCCCCTGTCGGCAGCGGCTGGTTGATCGTCAGCCGGTCGATGGTGATGACGGAAATCCTGTTGCCGCCGGCAAAGTTGTTGAGGCGATGGGGGAAGAGCAGGCCATTGACCGGGCGAAAATCCTCATATTCCGTCCCCAGTTGGCTGCTGCCCATGCCGCCCATGCTGAAGTCCGCCTCGACCCGGCGGATCAGGTGGGTTGCTGGGTCGAGGTAGGCGCGCAGCTGCGGCGCGTCTTTGAGGTCGACGAGGAGGACGTCCAGCATCTGGCCGTCCAGTTGCCGTTGCCCTTCGTCGCTGACCCGGGCGCTGCCGTCGGCGAGGCTCATTGGCAGGGCGAGATAACCGTACTGGTAGCGCATCGAGGCCAGGGAAAACGGGTTGGCCTCGTGCATGACCGTACCGCTTCCCTGCCAGCCGCGCTCGCCGTCGAGGACGCGGACTTCGCCGCCTTTTTCCGGCAGGATGTCGATGCGCAACCCATCCGGACGGCGCATGGCACGGGCGTAGCCGCCACTGCTTCCGCGCAGGAAGTCGTCGATGTGGCCGTAGGCAAAAACGGTGGTGACCTTGGCGAGGGCCGCCCGGCCGCCATAAGCGGCAAGCACCGCCTCAATCTTCTCGGTCAAGTCCAGCGGACGGGTGGTTCGGACCCAGGAACAGCCGGCCAGCAGCAGGCCGCCCAGAATGGCCCAGGCCAGAGTCTTTGTGCCGTGCCTGAGAAGAGCGGTTTTCATGGGCATCAGCAGAACCTCCTGCTTTACAATCCAACATCCCTTGTTTATAGTCAAACTCCACATTTTTTGGAGGCGTAATGGCAATGGATAAGATCATTGACGGCAAGTTGATTGCCGAGAAAATCCGCGGAGAAATTGCGGTTGCGGTTGAGGGGCTCAAGGGCAAAGGGGTCACTCCGGGGCTGGCGGTGGTGCTGGTCGGCGAGGATCCGGCCAGCCAGGTGTATGTGTCGATGAAGAAGAAGGCCTGTGCCGCCGCCGGAATCTTCTCCGACGAGCACAAGCTCCCCGCCGAAACCACCGAGGCACAACTCCTGGCACTGATCGACGAACTCAACGGCGATGAGCGGATCGACGGCATCCTTGTGCAGCTCCCCTTGCCGAAACAGATCAACGAAAACAAGATTCTCGAGGCGATCTCGCCGAAGAAGGACGTCGACGGTTTCCACCCCTACAATGTCGGTCGCCTGGTGACCGGCAACCCGTTATTCCGGCCGTGCACTCCCTATGGGGTGATGAAGATGATCGAACATACCGGCCTCGACCTGACCGGCAAGGAAGTGGTGGTGGTCGGCCGCTCCAACATCGTTGGCAAGCCGGTGGCGCTGATGTGCCTGGCGCAGCACGCCACGGTGACCATCTGTCATTCGCGCACGAAGGATTTGGCCGCGCAGGTGGCCAAGGCGGACGTGCTGATTGCCGCGGTCGGTCAACCGGAGATGATCAAGGGGGCCTGGGTCAAACCCGGTGCGGTGGTGATCGATGTCGGTGTCAACCGGGTCGGCGAGAAGAAGCTGGTCGGTGATGTCGAGTTCGATGCCGCCCTGGAGCGGGCCGGCGCGATCACTCCGGTCCCCGGCGGAGTCGGCCCGATGACCATCGCCATGCTGCTGTACAATACCCTGGAAAGCGCCAAGCGCAGAGTCGGTTGAAACCCGGGACTAGGGGTTGGGGGCTGGTAATAACCAGCCCCCAGCTCCCAGCCTCCAGCCACCGGATTCCCCATGATCATCAGCGAAGCCAAACCCGTTGCCGAACTGCAGGAGGTGCTGGCCCCCTTCGGCAAGCTTTTCCTGGTGGGCTGTGCGGCCTGTGCTACGGCCTGCAAGGCCGGCGGCGAGGAGGAGGTCTTTCGCTTCCAGGAGTGGCTGGCCGGCCAGGGGAAGGAGACCACCGGCAGCGTGATTATCGACGAGGCCTGCCATATCCAGCGGGCTGCCCGCGACCTGCGCCACCATGCCGCTGCGGTGGTCGCAGCCGATGCCCTGGTCGTGCTGGCCTGCGGCTCCGGGGTGCAGTCGATCTCCAGCAACACCGACAAACGCGTGATTGGCGCCCTCAACTCCCTGTTTCTCGGCAACGTGCGGCGTTTCGGTCAGTATGAGGAGATGTGCTCGCTGTGCGGCGACTGCATCCTCAACGAGACGGCCGGCATCTGCCCGGTGACCAACTGCGCTAAGGGGCTGCTCAACGGGCCGTGCGGCGGGATGAAGAATGGCCGCTGCGAAGTTGACGGTGAACTCGATTGCGCCTGGAAGCTGATTTATGAGCGCCTGCAGCGCCAGCAGCGCCCCGGCGTTTTCGCCCGGCGGGTGCCGCCGAAGGCCTGGAGCCGCCGGCGTAAGCCGGGACGGCATAAGATCCGGTGACATCTCTTGTAGGGGCGCAATTCATTGCGCCCTGGGCGTGATAAATCACGCCCCTACGGTTCGTTAATGTCTCTCCTTCAACAAAATCTCGCCGCCGGTCGTTTCGTGGTCACGGCCGAGGTTGCCCCCCCCAAGGGGGTCGATCTCGCGCCGGTCCTGGCGGTTGCCGAAAAGCTCCAGGGGGTGACGGCGGTCAACGTCACTGACAACCAGGGGGCCAACATGCGGATGTGTGCCCTGGTGCTGGCCGGCGAATTGAAACGGCGCGGGCTCGAGCCGGTCCTGCAGTTGACCTGCCGGGATCGCAACCGGGTGGCCCTGCAGTCCGACCTGCTCGGTGCCGCGGCTCTAGGGATTGAGAACCTGCTGCTGCTTTCCGGTGATCACAGCAAGTTCGGCGATCATCCCGACGCGCGCCCGGTCTTCGATCTCGATGCGGTGCAGTTGCTTGACGTGGTTGCCGGACTGTGCCGGGGGCTGGATATGGCGGGGAAGCCGCTGGCCGGGGCCCCGGTTTTTTTCCCGGGGGCGGCGGTGAACCCGGCGGCTGAACCGTTCGACCTGGTCTTGCAGAAGGTGTGCAAGAAAGTCGAAAGCGGTGCCCGTTTTTTTCAAACCCAGGCGGTGTTTACCCGCTGCGAACTGGAACGGCTGATGGACTCGATCGCTCCTTTGCAAGTCCCGGTGATGGCCGGGATCCTGCTGGTGCGCAGCGCGAAGATGGCCCGTTTCCTCAACGGCAACATCCCCGGCATGTGTGTTCCCGACGAGGTCGTCGCCCGCCTGGACAGTGCCACCGATCCGCTGCGGGAAGGGGTGGCGATTGCCCGTGAAGCGGTCGGCTGGGCGCGCGAACTCTGCCAGGGAGTGCACTTGATGACCCTCGGTCACGAGGATAAGATTCCGGAAATTCTACGGTAGGGGCGGTTCGCGAACCGCCCTACGGAGACACACCATGACCGACATCCTGAGACAGACCCCCCTCAATGCAGTGCACAAGGCGCTAGGCGCGCGGATGGTCCCCTTCGGCGGCTGGGAGATGCCGGTGCAGTATGCCGGGGTTCTTGAGGAACATCAGGCGGTGCGCGAGCGGGCCGGCCTGTTCGACGTTTCCCACATGGGAGAGATCGAGGTGCGCGGCGCCGAAGCTCTGTCCCTGGTGCAGCGGCTGACCACCAACGACGCCAGCCGCCTAGTCGACGGCCAGATCCAGTACAGTGCCCTGTGCTACCCCGATGGCGGGGTGGTCGATGACGTCACCCTCTATCGCAGCAGCGCCACCCACTTCCTCTTCTGCGTCAACGCCTCCAATGCCGACAAGGATTTTGCCTGGATGCAGAAGGTGCATGCGGAAAGTGGTCTCAAGGGGGTGACGCTGGTCAACCGCAGCGCCGAGTACGCGCAGTTGGCGCTGCAGGGACCGCGCTCGGCGGCGATTCTTGCCCGGATGACCGCGACCCCCCTCGAGAGCATCCGCTACTATCATTTCGGCCGCGGCGAAGTGGCCGGTGTGCCGGCGCTGATCTCGCGTACCGGCTACACCGGCGAGGACGGTTTCGAACTGTATGTCCCGGCGGGGGAGGTCGTCGAGCTCTGGAATCGCCTGCTCGAGACGGGGGCCGCCGACGGGCTGCAGCCGATCGGACTTGGCGCCCGCGACACGCTGCGCCTGGAAAAGGGCTATGCGCTTTACGGGCACGAACTGTCGCCGCAAATCTCCCCGCTGGAAGCGGGGCTGGGGTGGATCGTCAAGTTCGAGAAGGGCGACTTCGTTGGCCGCGATGCGCTGCTCGCCCAGAAGGCTGCCGGCATCCCGCGCCGCCTGGTCGGTCTGGTCATGGAGGAACGCGGCATCCCGCGCGAAGGGTACCCGGTCTTCGCCGGCGGCAGCGAGGTCGGTGTCGTGACCAGCGGGACCATGTCGCCGACGCTGAAGAACGGTATCGCCCTGGCCCTGGTCGAGTCGTCCTGCGCCATGCTCGACCGCGAGCTGCTGATCGGCATCCGCGACCGCAAGCTGCGGGCGAAGGTTGTCAAGCCGCCGTTCGTGAAGCGATAAATTTTGTAGGGTGGTTTGCGACCCACCAGCATGATGAGAACCCGAGGCTGATCAAAAGGGCGCAGATGCAAGGCGCCCGAAAGCCAGGAGTGAGGCGTACCTAAAAAGGTCCGTCGCAACGACGAGACTGAGGGCAACACCGCAGATGGGCCCTTTTCATCAGCCGTAAAGGAGGAAAAGATGGAATTCCCGGAAGAACTCAAGTACACCGAAGAGCACGAGTGGGTGCAGGTCGAGGGAGATCTGGTCATCGTCGGCATTACCGATTTCGCCCAGGATGCCCTGGGGGATGTGGTCTTCGTCGAACTGCCCGAGGTCGGCAGCGAGGTCGCGGCTGGCAAGGCCTTCGGCGTGGTCGAGTCGGTCAAGGCGGTCTCCGATATCTACGCACCGGTTTCCGGTGTCGTCGAGGAGATCAACGAAGAGTTGCCGGACGCTCCCGAGATCATCAACACCTCGCCCTATGGCGATGGCTGGATGATCAAGATTCGTGTCAGCGACACCAAGGAACTGGAAGGGTTGATGGACGCCACCGAATATCAGGCCCATATCGCCGAGGAGCACTAAGCCCATGCGCTACATCCCGCATACGACGGGCGATGTGGTGCAGATGCTGGAACGGATCGGCGTCGGCTCCCTGGAGGAGTTGTTCACCGGCATCCCGGCCAGCGCCCGTCTCAAGCGCCCTCTCGACCTTCCGCCGGCCGTCGCCGAAGGGGAACTGCTGCGCGAACTGAAGGCCCTGGCCGCGCGCAATGCCACCCCAAGCAGCCACTTGAGCTTTCTCGGCGGCGGTGCCTACCAGCACTTCATCCCGGCAGCGGTCGATCTGCTCATCTCGCGCAGCGAATTTTACACCGCCTATACCCCCTACCAGCCGGAGATCAGCCAGGGGACGCTGCAGGCGATCTTCGAGTTCCAGACGCTGGTTTGCCAGCTGACCGGGATGGAGGTGGCCAACGCCTCCATGTACGACGGTGCCTCGGCCTGCGCCGAAGCGGCGCTGATGAGCGTGCGCCTGACCAGGCGCCGCAAGCTGCTGGTGTCGCGAGCCCTCAATCCGCGCTGGCGGGCGGTCATCGCCACCTATTGCCGCTATCTTGACCTCGAACTGGTCGAAGTCGGCTTCAGCGCCGATGGCCGTACCGATCTCGATGAACTGCGCGGCAAGCTCGACAGCCAGGCCGCGGCGGTTATCGTCGGCTATCCCAACTACTTTGGCATCGTCGAGGATCTGTGCGCACTCGCCGGGTTGGCCCAGGGCGCCGGGGCGAAGCTGGTCGCCGGGGTTGCCGAAGGGGTGGCGCTGGGGCTCCTCAAGTCGCCGGGGGAACTCGGTGCCGACATCGTCGCCGGCGAAGGGCAGAGCTTCGGCCTTCCGGTGGCCTTCGGCGGCCCCTATGTCGGTTTCTTTGCCGCGCGCATGAAGGATGTACGCGCCATGCCGGGCCGGCTGGTCGGCGAGACTGTCGACCGCGACGGCAAGCGCGGCTTCGTCCTGACCCTGTCCACCCGCGAGCAGCACATCCGTCGCGAGAAGGCCACCTCCAACATCTGTTCCAACCAGGGGTTGTGTGCCCTGACCGCCACGGTGTTCCTCAGTCTGCTTGGCAAGGAGGGGCTACGCGAGATGGCGGTGCAGAATGTGGCCAAGGCCGCCTACGCCCGTGAGCTTCTGGCGAAGATTCCAGGCTTGAGTCTGCCGTTTGCCGCGCCGGCCTTCAACGAGTTCGTGGTGCGCAGCCAAAAGCCGCTCGGGGAGGTGCTGGCGGGACTTGAAGCGCAGGGGATTCTCGGCGGGATTCCCCTCGGTGCCGACTATCCGGAGTTGGCCGATGCCTTCCTGGTCTGCGTCACCGAGCAGCACCGTCGTGCCGATATCGAGGTGCTGGCGACTTCGCTGGCGGGAGGTGCGTCATGATCGTCGGTACATCGGGACTGGTCCTGAACGAGAAACTGCTTTTCGAGCATTCCGACCCCGGGCGCAAGGGGTACAGCCTCCCGCAGCTGGACGTACCGGCGGTGCAACTGCCGGGCGAACTCTGCCGCGCCGAGATCAAGGGGTTCCCCGAGCTTTCCGAGGTCGACGTGGTCCGCCACTTCACCCGGCTTTCCACCTGGAATTATGGCGTCGACTCGGGGTTCTACCCGCTGGGGAGCTGTACCATGAAGTACAACCCCAAGGTCAACGAGGTGGCGTGCCGTCTCCCCGGGCTGGTTGACGTCCATCCGGCGACCCCCGGCCATCTGGCGCAAGGGACGCTGGCGCTGCTCTTCCAGTTGCAGGAGATGCTTGCCGAGATCTCCGGCTTCGCGGCGGTCTCGGTGCAGCCGGCGGCCGGCGCGCACGGCGAACTGGCGGGGATGCTGGTGATCCGCGCCTGGCATGAGGCGCAGGGGAACACGCGCCGCACCAAGGTGCTGATCCCTGATACCGCCCACGGCACCAACCCTGCCACGGCGGCGCTGGCCGGCTACGAGGTCGTGCCGATCGCCTCGGAAGGGGTGCTGACGCTGGCCGAGGTCGAGGCGCACATGACCAGTGATGTGGCCGCGTTGATGGTGACCAATCCCAACACCCTCGGGCTGTTCGAGACCAACATCGAGGCGATCTGCGCCCTAGTCCACGAGCGCGGCGGGCTGGTCTACTGTGACGGCGCCAACCTCAATGCCCTGCTCGGCATCGCCCGTCCCGGCGATTTGGGGATCGACGTGATGCATTTCAACCTGCACAAGACCTTCGCCACCCCCCACGGCGGCGGCGGTCCCGGTTCCGGGCCGGTCGGGGTCAGCGCCGCGCTGGTGCCGTTCCTCCCCGGGCCGATGGCGGTGCGCGACGGCGACGCTTATCGCTTTGCCGGTACGGCGGAGTCGGTCGGCCGGCTGCTCGCCTTCCACGGCAATTTCGGCGTCATGGTGCGGGCCTTCGCCTACATCCGCAGCATGGGGGCGGCGGGCTTGCGGCATGCCACCGAGATGGCGGTGCTCAACGCCAACTACGTGCGTGCCCGTCTTGAAGGCGCGTACCACCTGCCTTATGCGGACCGCTCCCTGCATGAAGTGGTCTTCTCCGATCGCGATCTTGCCAACGACTGCCACACGCTGGATGTCGCCAAGCGCCTGATCGATTACGGCTACCACCCGCCGACGGTCTACTTCCCGCTGGTCGTCAAGGGGGCGATCATGATCGAGCCGACCGAAACCGAGAGCCAGGAGACGCTCGACGAATTCTGCGATGCCATGCTGGCCATCGCCAGTGAGGCGGAATCGGCTCCGGAATTGCTCAAGAACGCCCCGGTACGGACCCGTACCCGGCGTCTCGACGAAACCGCTGCGGCGCGCCAGCCCAGGTTGCGCTGGGAAGAGTAGTCAGGCGGGCGCGGTCCCCGGTAAGCCGCAGCAGGGGTTTGCCTGGCTCTGGCGCCACTCCATTAGACGGCAAACGGGGGGAGAATCAATGTCTCCCCCCGTTTGTCATTGGCAGGGTGACCGTAAAGATGGCACCGGGGGTGTCGCTGCGATTGGCGGCTTCGATCTGGCCGCCGTGTTCGCGGACGATTCCGTAGGAGACCGACAGGCCGAGACCGGTCCCCTGCGGCTTGGTGGTGTAAAACGGAGTGAAAAGTCTCTCCAGTGTTTCTGTCGATAACCCCGGGCCGGTATCGGCAATCTGGATGCGGCAGTTGACGGCGGGGGTTGCCGAGGTGGTAATCGCCAGGGTCCCCCCGGTTGGCATCGCCTGCAGGGCATTGAGGATCAGATTGGTAAAAACCTGGCGCAATTGGTCGCCGTCGGCATGCAGGGTGATCCCTGGCTGGTAATGGCGGACCAGGTTGATCGCCCCCGTGGCGTGCTGGTGGCTGATCTGGTCGAGAATCTCGTCGAGCAGGCTCTCCAGCAAGACCGGTCCGGGGGCGCGAATCTGCCGGCGCGAGAAACTGCGCAGTTGGCCGATGATCCGCTCGACCCGTGTGGTCTGCCCCAGGATAACGCCGATTTCCTCCTGTTGCTCGGCACTTTCCGGCAGCGCCATCTGCAGCAATTCGGCATTGCCGCGGATGATCGCCAGCGGGTTGTTGATTTCATGCGCCACTCCGGCCGCCAGCAGGCCGACTTCCGCCAGTCGTTCCGCCTGGGCCAGTTCCCGCTCGGCGGCCAAGAGCCGCGCCCCCTTCTCCTCGAGTTCCTTCGTGCGTTGCGCGACCTTCTCTTCCAGTGTCCGGTTGAGGATGCCGACCTCTTCTTCGCGGTGCCGCAGTCGCTCGGCCATAATGTTGAACTCTTCGGCGAGCACGGCAATCTCGTCATGCCCGATGACCGGGATGTCGGCATGCCGCTCACCTGCGGCGATGCGCCGGGCGCCCTCCGCCAGGTCGCGGATCGGGCGGGCCAGGCGGCGGCTGAGCCAGCCGGCCAGCACCAGGCCGATCAGGGAACCGCCGGCCAGGATGATGCCGAACAGCAGGTTGGTGCGTGCGTGCAGGGCCTTGACCGGCGCTTCTGGCAGCCCGACGTAGAGGGCCCCGATGACCCTCCCCCGCGGGTCACGTAGCGGCCGATAGGCTGACATGAACCAGTCGTTGTAGACGAACGCCCGATCGTTCCATGTTTCCCCTCGCTCCAGCACTACGTTACGGACTTCTTCCGACATCAACGTGCCGATGGCACGTTCCCCCCGCTCATCACGCACACTGGTGGCAACCCGCAAGTCGCCGAGGAAGATAGTGGCTGTTCCGCCGGACTTCTCTTCGAAGACGATGCGGGTGATGTCGTCGACCAGTGCATGGTCGGAATTGATCAGCACCCCGGCCACCAGTGCGCCGAGGATTGTGCCATTGCCATCACGAACCGGGGTGGCGGCCTGGAAGAACAAACCGTCCTCTTCCACGGCTTTGCTGTAGGGGGCGGCCTCCGGGGTGGGGCGGACGGCAATCCGGGCCCGGTCGGGAAGTTCACTGTTTTCAGTGTGCATGCCCTGGGGGGAGAGGCGCAGGATGCCACCGCCGCCCTGCCCGGCGAGGGCGCTTCGAATCAACGGATTATCCAGGACACGATCACCGCTGACTGCGGGGTTGGCGACCCGGTAGACGACCATGCCATAGCGGTTGACGACGTTGAGGAAGGCCAGGCGCTCGTTGCGCAGAAGCAGGCCAAGAACCCCCTTCATCTCTCCGGCACTGTCATGGCGCAGTGCGTCGGCCATCTCCGGGGCAATGGCGGTCAGGTTGACAAGCTCCTCGAGGTGCTCGATTTCGTGGTGAAACAGCTGCTCGGCAGTATTGAGTTTGACGTCGACCTGTCGCTGGGCGTCGCCGATCAGGCGGGCGCTGATCAGGGAGACGCCGAGCAGCCAGCAGGCGGCGATGGCGCAAACCAGCGGCAGCAGCGTGAAAACCACCAGCTTGGCACGGATGGAGGTGTGCAGCCGGCGGGGCATCAGCCGTCCTGTCCGGTCAGACCGAATTCGGCGATCTTGCGGTCCAGCGTTTTGCGCGAGATGCCGAGAATTTCGGCGGCACGGCTCTTGTGAAAGCCGGTCTGACGAAGAATCTCGCTGATATGGTTGCGCTCGACGAGTTCGAGAGGGAGGAGGCGTGTGGGCGCCGGTTCCGCCACCGGGCTTTTGTGGCGCAGCAGCGGGAGATCCTCGCTGCCGACTATGGGCGTGCGGGTCAGGATGGCGGCGCGCTCGACAACGTTCTCCAACTCCCGCACGTTCCCCGGCCAGTCATAGGCACCAAGGTTCTCCAGGGCGCAAGGGGCGAAACCGTGGAGTTCCTTGCGCAGCTTGGCGGCGAAACGGCGCAGGAAAAAGAGGGCCAGCGGCTCTATGTCCTCCCGGCGCTCGCGCAGGGGCGGCATGGTCAGCGTGATGACGTTGAGACGGTAAAACAGATCCTCGCGGAAGCGCCCGGCCAGAACTTCCTGGTGCAGATCCTTGTTGGTGGCGGCTACCAGGCGGACATCGGCGGTTCGCGGGCGGGTCGTCCCCAGGGGAATGTAGTCGCGCTCCTGGATGACGCGCAGCAACTTGGCCTGTACGGGCGGGCTGAGTTCGCCGACTTCGTCCAGGAGCAGCGTGCCGCCGTTGGCTTCCTCAAGAAGACCCTTCTGATTGGCCATGGCTCCGGTAAAGGCGCCGCGCACGTGGCCGAAGAGCTGACTTTCGAGGAGGTTGTCGGCCAGAGTGGCGCAGTTGAGCGACACGAAAGCCTTGTCCTGGCGCGGGCTGTGCCGGTGCAGCAACCTGGCAGTCAACTCCTTGCCGGTCCCCGATTCGCCGAGGATCAGGACGTTGGCGTCGGTCGGGGAGACCTGCAGAGCCAGGTCGTAAATCTCGCGAAAACGTCGGCTGCGAAAGACGATTTCTCCCGGAGCGGCCTGCTGGTTGAGACGATCGCGCAGTTCGCGGTTCTCCAGGGAGAGCCGGCGCTGTTCAAGAACGTTTTCGATGACGCCGAGGACTTTTTCTTTCGGGAAGGGTTTGGTGAGGTAATCGTAGGCGCCGAGCTTGACGGCCTGAACCGCGTCATCGATGGCCCCGAAGGCACTCATCACCACCACCGGGATCTCCGGCGCCTGTTTCTTGACCCGGCGCAGGACCTGCAGCCCGTCCAGATCGGGCATGCGCACATCCTGCAGGATCAGCCCGACCTCATCATCGCTCCCTTCCAGGCGGGCCAGCAGGTCGGCGCCGCGCAGAAAGGTCTCCACCTGATAGCCGCGCCGCTGCAGGAGCTTCTTGAGGTAGATGAGGATCTCCTCCTCATCGTCGCACAGCAGTAGTCTGGTCATCGCTCTCCTCCTTGCCGGACATAATTATACATCTTTGGACAAAATGACACAACGACAACCGTTCCATCCGTCTGGCTGATCCGGGCCTTTTCTGTAACACCCCTTAATTGCAAGTCTTTCATGGATGGCACAGGGTTTGCCCTAGTGCTTGCGACTGTTTGCGGGCAACCGGCGACGGCGCCCATCCAATCAAGGAGCTTGCTATGGAAAGAGACGGCTGGGGTCGCGACGTTTCGCGACGTGATTTCATGAAGGTGTTTGTCACGGCTTCGGCCATGCTGGGGCTCCCCTTCGGCATGGCGAACCGGCTGGCCGAGGCCGCCATGGACGATGGCCGGCCGGCCGTGATCTGGCTGCATTTCCAGGAGTGTACCGGCTGTTCCGAGTCGCTGCTGCGCGCCAGCCATCCGACCGTGGCGACACTGCTGCTGGAAACGATCTCCCTCGACTATCACGAGACGCTGATGGCGGGGGCCGGACACCAGGCGGAAGCGGCCCTCCATGAGTCGATGAAGAAAAACCACGGGCGTTACCTGCTGGTCGTCGAAGGGGCCATCCCGACCCGGCAGGCCGGCATCTACTGCAAGGTCGCCGGCAAGACCGCCCTGGAATCTCTGCAGGAGGCCGCCGCCGGCGCCCAGGCCATCATCAGCATCGGCAGCTGCTCCAGTTTCGGCGGCATCCAGGCGGCCGCACCGAATCCGACCGGTGCTGTGGGGGTTGGCGACATCATCAAGGACAAGCCGGTCGTCAATCTCCCCGGTTGTCCCCCCAACCCCTACAACCTGCTGTCGACCATTCTCTACTTCATGACCTTCAACAAACTTCCCGATCTGGATGCCATGGGCCGGCCAAAGTTTGCCTACGGACGGCGGCTGCATGAGCACTGCGAGCGTCGTCCGCACTTCGACGCGGGGCGCTTTGCCCAGGCCTTCGGCGATGATGGGCACAGCCAGGGGTATTGCCTGTACAAACTGGGCTGCAAAGGGCCGGCCACCTACGCCAACTGCTCGGTCAACCGCTTCAACGATATCGGCGTCTGGCCGGTGTCCGTCGGGCATCCGTGCATCGGCTGCACCGAGCCGGAGCTCCTGTTCAATACGGCGATTGCCGACAAGGTGCAGATTCATGAACCGACCCCCTTCGACAGCTATGCCCCGGTCGACCTGAAGGAGAAGGGCAAGGGGGCTGATCCCCTGACCACCGGCATTGTCGGCCTGGCCGCCGGCTCGGCGTTCGGGGCCGGTGCTGTCGTGGCCCGGCGGCTCCCAAGCGGGGACGATGGAGAGGAGCAGGGCCATGGCCCAACCAACTAGGCGGGGCTTTCTCGTCGGCCTGGCCGCCGGGTCCGTCGCGCTGCTCAACAGCGAGGCGCTGGCGTCGGCGATCGGTGAGGTCGAGGGCGGCCAAAACGAGCTGGGGATGCTCTATGACGCCAGCAAATGCGTCGGCTGTAAGGCCTGCATGGCCGGCTGCAAGCGGGTCAACGGCGATTACGGCTCCTTGTCCTACGAGCGGGCGCCGTTCGACCAGGACGGGCTGTGGGATGCTCCCGCCGACCTGTCCGGCTCAACCCGGACGTTGATCAAGCTGTTCAAGCAATCGGACAGCGAGTGGTCCTATGTCAAATATTCGTGCATGCACTGCCGCAAGCCGTCGTGTGTCTCGGTCTGCCCGGTCAGCGCCATGACCCGTGATCCGCGCACCGGTATCGTCGACTACAGCAAGGATACCTGTATCGGCTGCCGCTACTGCCAGGTGGCCTGTGCCTTCAATATCCCGCGCTTCCAGTGGGACAGCGCCACGCCGCAGATCGTCAAATGCGATCTTTGCCTGCATACCAACCTGGCCAAGAAGGGGATCACCGCCTGCGCCGAGGTCTGCCCGACCGGAGCGATCCTCTTCGGCAAGCGCGCCGATCTGCTGGCTACGGCCAGAGCGCGCCTCGCCGAGCAGCCAGGGCTTTATCTCAATCATATCTACGGCGAAAACGAGGTCGGCGGCACCAACCATCTCTACCTGGCGGCCATGCCGTTCGACCGGCTCGGACTGCCGCAACTTCCCGGCAACCCTCCGGCGGAGTTTTCCGAGAAGATCCAGCACACCATCTACAAGGGCTTTGTTGCGCCGGTCGCGCTTTACGGCACGCTGTGCTGGCTGGCTCTGCGCAACCTGAAGAAGCATCCCGATGGCAGCCATGCCGGAGACGAAAAGGGGGACGGCCATGAGTCATGACGATTTCCAGCGCCACGAGGCGAGCATCTTCACCCCGGCCTTCTTCGTCCTGCTGCTGCTGACGCTGATCGGCTTTTTCCTGGTTGCGCTGCGCTTTATCAAGGGGATCGGTGCCGTTTCCAACATGAGCGACGGCTACCCCTGGGGGATCTGGATCACTTACGATGTCGCCACCGGCACGGCCATCGCCTGCGGCGGCTACGCCATGGCGATCCTCGTCTACATCCGCAACCAGATGCACTACCATCCGATGATCCGTTCGGCAATTTTGACCAGCCTGTTCGGCTATGGACTGGCCGGCTTTTCGGTCATGGTCGATGTCGGGCGGCCCTGGAATGCCTACAACTTCTTCATCCCCTCCAAGTGGCAGATCAATTCGGCGATGTTCGAAGTGGCTCTCTGCGTCATGGCCTATACCACGGTGCTGTTGATCGAATTCCTTCCGGCCCTGTTGACGCGCCTGGAGGAGGCCGATCGCAAAAGCGTGCACCGCCTGGTCGAGTGGTTGCACTGCAAGACCGGCGTGGCTCCCAACCGGCTGATGACCCGTCTCGAATGGGTTCAGGCAATGGCTTCCTGGCTGCGGCCGCGCCTCGACAAGGTTCTGATCTTCATCATCGTTTTGGGGATCACCTTGCCGACCATGCACCAATCCTCCCTGGGTTCGCTGCTGCTGATTGCCTCGACCAAGCTGCATCCTTTGTGGCATACCGGCTTTTTGCCGCTGCTCTTCCTGATCAACTGCGTGTACATCGGCTATTCGATCTGCATTCTCGAGTCGGTGCTCTCCTCTTACGGCTTCAAGCGCCCTTACGAGACCAAGGAACTGGCCGGACTGGCTACCATCATCCCGTGGGTGACAGTGATCTGGCTGACCGTGGTTTTCGGTGACCTGGCCTGGCGCGGCCAGTTGGGAAAGATCTTCGCCTTCGACTTCTACGCCGGCTTCTTCCTGCTGGAGATCGCCCTGGTGGGGGGCGGTTCTCTCATCCTGTTCTCGGCGAAGAACCGTCGCTCGGTCCGCTGGCTCTTCGTCTCGGCCGCGCTGATAGTCCTGGGCGGTGCGCTCTATCGCTTCAACGTCTACCTGATCGGCTTCAACCCCGGCGAGGGATGGCGCTACTTCCCGTCGCTGGCCGAATTCATGATCACTATCGGCATCATCGCCTTCGAAATCCTCTGCTACAAGGTGCTGGTCAAGATTCTGCCGGTCCTGCCGCGCCTGCATGGACGTGATCATCAGGCGCAGGCGGACCGAACGCCGTGCCCCCTGGCGGAACATGCCTGACCGGCAAAGCAACCGTTGATTCCAACGACGAAATCTCTGGAGGTATCCATACATGGCCCGCATTACCCTTGACCCCGTGACCCGTATCGAAGGGCACCTGCGTATCGACGTCGAAGTCAATGGCGGCCGCGTCAGCAAAGCCTGGTCCTCGGCCCAGATGTGGCGCGGCATCGAAACCATTCTCAAAGGGCGCCCCCCGGAAGACGCCTGGATCTACGCCCAGCGCTTTTGCGGCGTCTGCACCACGGTCCACGCCATTTCCTCGATCCGTTCGGTGGAACACGCCCTCAACGTCGAGGTGCCGCTGAATGCCCAATACATCCGCAATATCATCATGGCCCAGCACTCGGTGCAGGACCATATCGTCCACTTCTATCACCTCTCCGCCCTCGACTGGGTCGATGTCGTTTCGGCGCTCAAGGCCGACCCGGCCGCGACCGCGCGCCTGGCCCAGTCGATCAGCGACTGGCCGGGGAACTCCGAGACCGAATTCCGCGCGGTCAAGGAGAAGCTGACCGGATTCGTCAACACCGGACGGCTCGGCATCTTCTCCACCGGCTACTGGGGGCACCCGGCGATGCAGTTGCCGCCGGAAGCCAACCTGATGGCGGTGACCCATTATCTGAGCGCTCTCGATATGCAGCGCAAGTCGGCGCAGGCGGTGGCCATTCTCGGTGGCAAGAACCCGCACATCCAGAACCTGTGCGTCGGCGGCGTGGCCACGGCGGTCAACGTCGATAACCTGGCCACCCTCAACATGGAGCGGATCGCCGCTCTGCGGACCCTGATGAGTGAGACCCGCGACTACGTGAAGAAGGTCTACCTCCCTGACATGTTGGCCATCGCCTCGGCTTATCGCGACTGGTTCGGCATCGGTGCCGGGGTGACCAACTATCTGGCGGTGCCCGAGATGGTCGAGGATACCCGCCACCAGGAGTTCGCCCTTCCCGGTGCGATCATCAACGGTGGCGACCTGAACGGGGCCCGCATCCTCAAGGATCACCAGGATCCGAAGCTGATCGGCGACATCAGCGAGAGCGTGGCCTGCGCCTGGTACAAGGGGAGCGCCTCGCTGCACCCCTGGGAGGGAGAGACCGAGCCGCTGTATACCGATTTCGAGGACAACGGCAAATACTCATGGTGCAAGGCGCCACGGTTGGCCGGCCGGCCGGTGCAGGTGGGGCCGACGGCGCAGATCCTGGCCGGCTATGCCGCCGGGCAGCCGCAGATCAAGGCGCTGGTCGACAGCACCTGCCGCACCCTCAAGATCCGTCCCGAACAGCTGGGTTCGACCATGGGCCGGCTGGTGGCCCGTGCCCTGCGCGCCAGCCTGATGGCCGATCTGTCCCTGCACTATCTCGACAAGCTGGTCGAAAATCTCGCTCGCGGCGACAAGAGCTACGCCAATCACACGCAGATTCCGAAAGGGGAGTACCGCGGCGTCGGCTTCCACGAAGCCCCGCGCGGCACCCTGTCGCACTGGGTTGTGATCGAAGACCGGAAGATCAAGAATTACCAGGCCGTTGTCCCCTCAACCTGGAACTCCTCGCCGCGCGATGAGCAGGGGACCCCGGGCCCCTACGAGGCCTCCCTGGTCAACAACCCAGTGGCCGTTGAGGAGAAGCCGCTGGAAGTGCTGCGCACCATCCACTCTTTCGATCCGTGCATCGCCTGCGCCGTCCACACCATCGATCCGGACGGCAAGGAGATCACCAGGGTGAAAGTCCTGTGACCACACTGATCTATGGGGCCGGCAACCTCCTCGTTTCCGACGAGGGGTTCGGCGTGCACCTGGTCGAATACCTGCGGCGCCACTGGTCCTTTCCCGAGGCGGTCGAGTTGCTCGATGGCGGAACGCTGGGGATCATGACCGGCTACCGGGTGGAGGAAGTTGACCATCTGATCCTGATCGACGTGCTGGATGCGGAGGGCTCCCCCGGAGAGATCCGCCGCTACGATTTGCAGGATCTCCTCCTTGACCGCCTACCGGTCAAGCTTTCGCCGCACCAGATCGGTATTCAGGAGATGCTCTCGCTAAGCGCGCTGCGTGGCCGTCTGCCGCAAAGCGCTACCCTGTTCGGGGTCATTCCTGCCTCTTACGAGGCAGGAATCGAACTGTCTCCGCCCCTGGCTGCGGCCCTCGGCAGCGTTGCTGATCTGGTCGTTGCCGAACTCGAGCGCCTTGGCCACCGTCTCATCTCTCACCGCAGGACAAATGCAACCTGCTGAATGAAAAGGAGTCACCCATGACAGAAGAAACCGGCAAGTCGACCGGCAAGACCCGCCGTTCCCGAAAGGCTGCGGTAAAAAAGCAACCGAAGCCCCACGTCATTTCCCTGCGCGTGAATGACCTGGAAAAAGAACTGTTGGAACAGATCGGGCGGAGAAAGGCGAAGAATATTTCCGCGGTTGTACGTGAGGCGCTGGAACATTGGCTGGTCATGAAAAGCCTGACGGCACCACGCTCGTGTCGCTATCGTCTTCCGGCGGGCTTGTCGACCCCCTGCAGCGCCCCGGGAAACCCCTGACAGGTTGCAGCGCGCCTACTGCCCTCCGTACAGCCTCCGCCCGGGGAGGCGCGAATTGGCCCTGGTCAGGTTGTAGCTGAAGTAGCCCATGATGTTGAGCTGCGGGTGAGGGTAGGCCGCGGGGAGCGGCCCGTAGGGTGCCCCTTTGCGTACAGCGCGAATCGCTTCTTCGTCCAGAACGTAGGAGCCGCTGCTTTCGAGCAGTTGGACATCGTCGATCGACCCCTGCCGGCTGACCGTGATGCGCAGCAGGCAACGGCCCTCCTCTTCGCGCAGGCGCGCACTCTCCGGATAGTTCCAGACATTGTAGATGTTGGTGCGGAAGCGCTTGAAAAACGAAATCAGCAGGTCCTGCTCGGTATCCAGCCAGACCGTGTCGCCCCTTTCCACCCCCTCCCGGTACTTGCGCCGCCAGTCCCTCTCCAGTTTGGCCATGGTGGTCGGCGCCAGTTGACTCAACTGGTCAAGGCTGGGCAGTTGCCGCGGCGGTACGGCCAGGGGCCGGTCTCCGTCAGGGCCCTGTGCGGTCTCGTCGCCGGGCTGAGGCTGAGCCGCTGGCGGGACAGGCGTGGATGGCGGAGCGGGGGCGGCGGGGGGCTGAGGTGGCAGGCGCCTGGCACTGAGGCTGCGCGGCGCGTCCTCGGCGTCCTCGCCGGTCGGAGCGGTCTCGCGGGGGGCGACCTGGTCCTGGGGGCCGAGACGTTTGGCCGGGGTCTCGCGCGGTTTTGGCGGCGGGGGCGTGACCGGCAGATCGAGTTCGCGATCGCGCTGTGCCGGCGGGCGGATTTCCACGTAAACGGGAGCTTTTTCGGGCTCAGGCTGAAACAGCATGGTCCTCGGCAGGAGCAGCGCCAGCAGGTGGATCAGCAGCGATGCCAGGATGAAGGCGAGGATCAGCAGGTTTTGGCGACGCTCTAAATTGGTCATCAAAAGGGACGGCTCATTCGCGCGAACAAATTTTCTTATTATAGCCAAACTTGACCGGGGAGAGACAGGGAATTGTCGGACCAACTGCTGCGTCTGAATTGGAATTGACCCGTTGCCGTCTCTCGGGTATAAAAAGCAAGATTTTAAAACTTCGTTTGAAGGAGGATGGTCGATTTATGCACCTGGTTGATCAGATCAAGGCCAAGGCCCGTCAGAACCTGCAGACAGTTGTGCTCCCCGAAGGATATGACGACCGGATGATTCATGCTGCCGGACAGATTGTCCGTGAAGGTCTTGCCAAGGTGGTTCTGCTCGGCAACCCCGCGACCCTGTCGGCCAAGGCCGGAGAGTTGGGCGCCTCCCTCGAGGGGGTCGAACTGGTTGACCCGAAGACTTCACCGAAGCTGGAGTCCTACGTCGATCAGCTCTGCGAAATTCGCAAAAGCAAGGGGCTGTCCCGCGACGAGGCGCGCAAACTGCTGACTCAGGACGACAACCTCTTTTACGGAGCCTTGATGGTACGCCTCGGTGATGCCGGCGGGGCGGTGGCCGGGGCGTTCAATACCACCGGCGACGTGTTGCGTGCCGCCTTCCAGTGCATCGGCACCGCTCCCGGGATCAAGACCGTTTCCTCGGTCTTCCTGATGATCACCAAGAATCCCGAGTTCGGCGAGAACGGCATCCTCTGCTTCGCCGACTGCGCGGTCAACCCGAATCCCAATGCCCAGCAGCTGGCGGAGATCGCCGTGGCGACCGCGGCCAGCTGCAAGAGTTTCCTCGGCGTCGACGGCCGGGTGGCGATGCTTTCCTTCTCCACCAAGGGGAGTGCCAGCCACGAAGACGCCGACAAGGTGCTGCAGGCTTTGGAGATTGCCAAGACCATCAGGCCCGACCTGCAGATCGATGGTGAGTTGCAGGCCGATGCGGCGCTGCTGCCGAAGGTCGGCGCCAAGAAGGCGCCCGGTTCGGCTGTCGCCGGCAAGGCCAACACCCTGATCTTCCCCGATCTCGATGCCGGCAATATCGCCTACAAGCTGGTCGAGCGCGTGGCCGGGGCGGAAGCGGTCGGCCCGATCATCCAGGGGTTGGCCAAGCCGGTCAACGACCTGTCGCGCGGCTGCTCGGTCGAGGACATTGTTGCCGTGGCGGCGATCACCGCGGTTCAGGCGCAAGGCTGACGGGCGGAGCACGCGTCATCTTCCGGGCCGATGGTTTTTGCCATCGGCCCGTTTTTTTGCTAGGCTTCCAAAGCAGGCTGGAGCGCTGGACCGCATCCATGCTCTGCCCATTGACAGGGGGTGACAATGGCAGACGTGAAGCAGATTGTCCGACAGATAGCAAATCTTGCTGAAGAGCTGGGCCGCGAGGTCGATGGCGCTTTGGCTGCCAGCTGCGCCGACGTGCGCGCTCGTCTGGCGGAGGCCGAAGCGCAACTGGAGCAGGCCCGGATGGAAAGGGATGAGGCGCTGGCGGCCAGGCAGGAGGCGGAGCGCGAGGTGGACGTTGCGGAAAAGCGTGTCGATTCGCTGGTGCAAAAGCTCAAGGAAGCGCGCCAGGCGGCGGTCGAGGCCAGCGAGGAGGCGCAGCGCACCTTGCGGCGGCAGATGGAAGCGCTGCAGAGTGAATGTGACGATGCCCGCAATGAACTGGAGCGCGAGCGCAGCGTCAGGAAACGGTTGGAAAAGGGGGCGTCTGCCGACGAAAAGCGTCTGCATGAGCTGGAAAAGGCTCTGGGCGCCGGGAAAGCGGCGGCCGTCTCTGGCGGCGCAGACGTGGCTGCCTTGCAGGAGGCTCTGCGCGAAGCCCGCGAGGCAGTCGGCAGGGAGGGCCAGGCGCGGGAGCGCTTGGAGCGGGAACTGGCAGAAACTGGCAGGCAGCTGGCGGTTGCTGAACAGGCCTTGAGCCAGGTCAAGAGCACTGCCCGGAGTGCCGCCGATGATGACGATACGCGCGGCCAGCTGGCCGCGCTGGCGGAAAAGTTGCGCACCGTCGAGAGTGAACTGGCTGCGGAGCAGCAGCTGTCACGCCGTTACGCCCGCGAGTGCGCCGAGGCCCAGCGGCAGCTGACTGAGCAGGAAGCCCGGGGCGCGGCACCTGCGCCCGCCGCGCCTGTGCCTGTGGCCGACAGGCCGATGCTTGCCAGCAAGCCGGCCACCGACAAGGCTCTGCCGCATGAACTGCGCCCGGGCCCGAAGCCCGGGGCGCTGTTCCATCCGGATTGGAACCTGAATGCCCTGCCCTGTTCATCCGCGGAGCAGATTCTCCAGGTCTGGGCGTCCGTTTCCAATGTCCAGCTGTCTCTGGAGGGCTACCCCTCCCAATACTGTTCGGCCTATCTGGTGGTCCTCAAGCAGGGGAAGCAGAAGCAGCTCTACATGCTCTTCAACCTCAAGGAGATCAAGCACATTCTCGTCTGCGTTCCATCGACGCCGCCCAAAGATGAGGCTTCATTGAACAAGCTGGTGGGAGAAGGTCAGAAGTATCTGCTGATGAGCGGTTTTGATCTGGAGAAACTCTCCTCAGCCGACATCCCGACCCGGCTCGACCATTATCTTCAACGCTGAGCGGGCACAGCAGTCGTTGTTAACGGCAAAGGGCCGGAACTGTTGTTCCGGCCCTTTTTCCTGTCGAGGAGGACGGTCGGTGCTATTTGCGCTGGAAGCTCTTCGAGGAGAAGCTGTAATCGAAATGCATGTGGTCGGTATAGGTGCTTTCCAGGATCGCCACCACGTCCTCGGTGAAAACCAGCTCCTCGTCGGTGGGGATGACAAAGACCTTGACCGGCGAGTCCGGCGTGGTGATCATGCTCTCCCGCTTGCGGGTCATGGTATTGCGGTTCACTTCCTTGTCCAGGATGATCCCCATGAACTCCAGCCCTTCCAGGGCCTTTTCGCGGATCAGCCAGCCCATTTCGCCGACCCCGGCAGTGAAAACCACCGCGTCGATGCCGCCGACCGCCGCCGCAAAAGCCCCGATATACTTCTTCAGCCGGTAAGCCTCGACGTCGAGTGCCAGTTGGCAGCGCGGGCACCCGCCTTTTTCGGCGCCTTCGATGACGTCGCGGCGGTCGGTATATTGCCCGGTGATGCCGAGAATCCCGGACTTCTTGTTGAGGATCGAATCGATCTCCTTGGGGGAGAGGTTCTCCTTTTGCTGGATGAACATCGGGATGGCCGGGTCGAGGTCGCCGCAACGGGTGCCCATGACGGCACCCTCCAGCGGGGTCAGCCCCATGGTCGTATCGACCGATACGCCGTTTTTGATGGCTGCGTGAGAAACACCATTGCCGATATGCATGGTGATGATGTTGCAGTCCTTGGGGTCCTTGCCGAGCAATACCGCCGCCCGCTTGGAGACGTAGAGGTGGCTGGTGCCGTGGAAGCCGTAGCGCCGCACCCCGTGCTTCTCGTACCATTCGTAGGGGACTGCATAGGTGAACGCATGCTTCGGCATGGTCTGGTGGAAGGCCGTGTCGAAGATGGCGATGTGCGGCACATTGGGGAGGACGGCCTGGGCGGCCTCAATCCCCGAGATGTTCGGCGGGTTGTGCAGCGGCGCCAGGTGCTGGACTTCCTTGATAGCATCCAGCACGGCGTCGTCAATGCGTACCGAGCAGGTGAACTTTTCACCGCCGTGGACGACGCGATGGCCTACCGCGGAAATCTGCTCCATGCTGGAAACCACGCCGTGGCTTTTGTCGCAGAGGGTCTTGATGATCAGATGGATGGCGACCTGATGGTCAGGGCATTCATACTCTTCGCGGTAGGTCTCCCGCCCCGGCACCTCGTGAATGATGAACGAATCGCCGATAGTGACGCGTTCCACCATCCCTTTGGCGATCACCTCGCGCCGGGTCCAGTCGTAGAGCTGATATTTGACCGAAGAACTGCCGCAATTCAGGGCCAGAATGTCCATGTTTGACTCCTCTCTTCATCCAGATAAGGTCGCGGGGCGGGGCCCCAAACAGGCAAAAAGATGTTTTAATGATCGCTGAATTTTATTTTGAATGAAAGATTTTATCCAGATTCCAAGGGCTTTTGTGGCTGAAAACAAGTTCTGAAACATTACTGAAAGGGGGGGCGAAATGCAAGTGCTTTATGCAGTCGGTGGCGCCGCTTTCCTCTGGACAGACAGCATCTGTTGAGATAAACTCCGTGCGGTTTCGATATACCGAAACAAACATTCCAACCCCATAGAGGAGGTCATGTCATGGCTCATTTGATCAGTGACGACTGCACCAACTGTGGTGCCTGCGTCGACAGCTGCCCGGTCAACTCGATTGCCCCGGCCGGCGACAAGCACAAGATCGATGCCGATACCTGCATCGATTGCGGCGCCTGCGTCGACACCTGCCCGGTCAGCGCCATCAGCGCCGCCTAAGCAGCGACGCCCGTCCGAACAAAGAGAAAGGCCGCACCTTCGGGTGCGGCCTTTCTCTTTGCGGCTCTCCTGAATCTGCGAAACGGAGCGGGCTAGAGGCTGCCGGGCTTGGAGTCGACGACCTCCACATTGATATTGGCCATCTCCTTCGGCACGTTGCGGAACACGATGGTAAACTGCACGGCCGTGCCGGGTTTGACGTTCATGTTGGTAAGGCTGTCGCCAAACTGGTTGTTCATCGTCTCTTCGATCTCGGCGAACTTGAGGGTGCGCAGTTTCTCCTCGGTCAGCAAGTTGCCGCAGAACACCTGCTGCTGTTGCAGGGCTTTGCCGGCACCATCAAGGAGCAGACCCCTGACGGCAATTGCCGAACGGGTCGCAGGGAAGTTGTTGACGGCATTCCCCTGAACCACCAGCAATTGCCCGGCGTCACGGTTGCTGACATAACTGCTGGTGATGTCCTTCAGGCCGATCAGCTGCTCAACCGGTCCGGCCGGGGGCTCGCCCTTGATCTTCATGACCAGCTGTCCGATCAGGCGCTGGCCGTCACCGCTCACGTACAGATAGGCTCCCGCAGCACACAGGGCGACCAGCAGCACGAT